>Ga0310914_10000591_pt1 | contig 21666 bp, 22 predicted proteins | sample GREbulkMGAN108_FD_203450 | JGI IMG/M metagenome (GOLD analysis project Ga0310914, IMG submission 203450) | Lab enrichment of tropical soil microbial communities from Luquillo Experimental Forest, Puerto Rico - GRE.bulkMG.AN108 | ecosystem: Environmental > Terrestrial > Soil > Tropical forest >... | reverse complement strand
AACCTCATCGGCAACGGCTTCTATGCCGCTGAGAAGCGGAGCCGCGAGAGCGACGGGACTTACCGCCCGGCACTGAAGGTCACGACCCGCGAGTTCGGCGAAAGCGTCGAGGTCCGGGTGCGTGACAACGGCGTCGGTATTCCCTTGGAAAACAGGGACAAGCTGTTCCAGCCCTTCTTCACGACCAAGCCGACCGGCGAGGGCACCGGGCTTGGGCTGTCGATCAGCTACGAGATCGTAACGCAACAGCACGGCGGCACCATCACGGTCGATAGCGAAGTCGGCGACTTCACCGAGTTCACGGTACGGCTGCCGCGAGGCCGATATGCGGTATCGGGTAGAATGGGATGAAGCCGGCCATGTCGCTAAAGGCGGATTTTTAGCGGAGCGATGATCAAGATGAACGGCTTATCCTTGCGGCTGTGGTCTTTGTTTCGAGCGCCGGCGTTTTCACAGCCCAATCACCGTCCGACAATCCAATACCGGTCACCGTGGTCCTTGATTTAGTATCTCCAACGAATTCGCCGGCATAGACTATTCGCGCTATGATGCCCTATTGGGGAAGCACCTCGTCGGAGCGCTTCGCCGAATTGGAATTCCGCGCAGCGCTGAAGGAGGAGAACCGAAAGAACGACGGCGATCTCATGGACCAGGAGCGGCGCAGATCCCGCCAGCAAGTCAGGCGCGAATCTCGATGTTCTCCTGGCGGAGTGCTGAGAGTATGATTTCTTGCGAAACTTGCTTGCTGTTGTGATGAGGCACGATGAGCGTTGTCGGAATCCTGATCGCTCTAGGTCTGCTGATCTGGCTCGCCTATCGGGGCTGGAGCATCCTCCTCCTCGCCCCGCTGTGCGCCCTGATCCCTGCGCTTCTGGCAGGCCAGCCACTGCTGGCAAGCTGGACGCAGACCTTCATGAGTAACGCTGCCGGTTTTGTCGCGCAGTTTTTCCCGATCTTTCTCCTTGGCGCGCTGTTCGGCAAGCTGATGGAAGCCAGCGGTTCGGTCGAGGCCATCGCCAAATACCTGACCGAGCGGTTGGGCACAAAGCGAGCCATGCTTGCCATCGTGCTGGCGGGAGCATTCGTCACTTACGGCGGCGTCAGCCTGTTTGTTGCATTCTTCGTGCTGGCGCCCATGGGCCACGCTCTGTTCAAGGCTGCCAATATACCGCACCGCCTGATGCCCGCGGCGATCGCGCTCGGCACGTCGACCTTCACGATGTCGGCGATGCCTGGCACGCCGGCGATCCAGAACGCGATACCGATGCCGTTTTTCGGCACCAACCCGTTCGCCGCCCCAGGTCTGGGCCTAACAGCATCGGCGATCATGCTCGGATTCGGCCTGTGGTGGCTGGCGCGGGCGGAAGCGAGAGCGCGACGCGCGGGAGAGGCCTACAACTACGCCGATCCGACCGATCCCGCCGCCGCAGCAGCCGACGAAATCGTCCGCGAGCGCGCCACCACCGCGCGCGAATTCGATCCCGAGGAAATTGCAAGGGGCGCTCGCGCTACTTCGCTGCCGCCGTTTGTGCTGGCCGCGCTTCCGCTTGTCACCGTCGTATCGGTCAATCTGATCATGTCCTTCGGGATTCTTCCGAATATCGACGCCGCCTTCCTCAAAGAGGAGGGGTGGGGCGCGACCTCGCTCGCCGCTGTCGGCGGCGTCTGGTCGGTCATTGTTGCGCTGGCCGTGGCGATCGCGGTGTTGATCGCGACCAATTTCAGCCGCTTGCCAACCTTGCGGGCGACGATGGACGCCGGGGCAAATGCCGCGGTGCTGCCGATTATCAGTGTGGCAAGCCTGGTCGGCTTCGGCGCGGTGGTGGCATCGTTGCCCGCCTTCGAAGCCGTGAAGGCATGGGTCCTCGGCATCGAAGGCGGGCCGCTGGTCTCGCTTGCCGTGGCGACCAACATTCTTGCCGCACTAACCGGCTCGGCATCGGGTGGCTTGACCATTGCCCTTGATGCACTTGGACCCACCTATATGCAGACCGGTCTCGACCCCGGTCTGATGCATCGTGTGGCCGTCATCGGTGCAGGCACACTCGATAGTTTGCCGCACAACGGCGCGGTGGTCACTCTGCTTGCCGTCTGTGGATCGAAGCATCGCGAAAGCTATTTCGATATCGTCATGGCGGGAATTGTCGGTCCGATCATCGCGCTTGCCGCGGTGATCGCGCTGGGGTCCACGCTGGGTTCGTTCTGACTCACGTCTAAAATTCCGGCGGTGGCGCTAGACTTCCCTCGCCGTTTGTCATTTGCTCCGGTTTCGCCCTCAATGCCGAGGATCGCGATCTTCGCTCTCCTGATTTCAGCCGGAAAGGCGGGAGATACGTAGCCGGTCGCCACCGCGACTTTCTGCGCGCCGTTGACTGTGTACGTGATCACGCCTCCCGCGATCGCGCCGCCGATCTTCTGGCCCCACAGCTTCTGGCCGGTCGCCGCGTCAAGCGCATAGAAATTGCCGCCGGTGTCGCCGAAGAACACAAGGCCTCCAGCGGTCGGCGTCACAGCGCCGAGGATCGGATAATTGGATTTCAGCCTCCATTTCCACACCCCTGTGTCGGCGTCGGTGGCGTAAAGCCATCCCGCCCAGACGCCGTCGGCGCGCGTAAACTTTCCGAACTCGTTAAACGGATTGAGGGACTTCTCTCCCGTCCACGGCTGCCCGAGCGGGGCACGCGTAATTTCTTCCCTGGTCTGCAGCTTCACCGTTACGCACCAGTCGACGTCGCCGGTGAAGATGAGATTGGTCAGAAGATCGTAGGCCGGGCTGTTCCATTCCTCCCCACCGCCGGGGCCCGGACAGAAATGGACGTCCTTATCGACAGCGAACGGCTCTTCCACATTCTCGATTCTCGTCACCGGCGTCCGGTACAACAGCTTGTTGTCGGCGAGATCGAAGCCGTAAAGGTGTCCGTCTTTCGGCGACACCGCCATCAGCCTCTTGCCCCCATCGTCTTGATCAGAGCCGGCGGGTTGGAGACGTCCCAGTCGTGCCAATCCCTGGGCACAAGCTGGAAATGGGTCTTGTAAGCGCCGGTCCTGGCGTCGAGGACAACAACCGAGCCGGTGAAGAGATTGTCGCCCTGGCGGACGCTGTTGTCGTAATCGGGCGCGGGATTGCCAACGGGCACATACAGGAGCCCCGTCGCGGGATCCAAGGTGACAGAAGTCCAGGCTCCGCCACCACTGATCGGAGCACCCGGGATGTTTTTCCAGGTCGAGGTGTCAAGCGGCGAGGCGCCCTCGGGTCCGCGAACGATATCGCCCTCGGTCTTGGGCACGAGGAAAAATTGCTACGCAATCTTGCCGGTCTTGGCGTCGAGCGCATACATACGCCCCTTGCCGCCTTTGAAGTCGCCGCCGGCGTTGCCGATGAAGACGAGGCCGTTCCATGCGATCGGCGCCGCAGGCACACTTTCGCCCTTCGCCGGATCCGCTATCGGCGTCTCCCAGAGCCGCTTGCCGGTCTTGAAGTCATAGGCGAGCACCCGACCATCGTCGGTCCCACGGAACAATCTGCCGTCGAGGTAGGCCGCACCCCGATTGGTCGGCAGAATGTAGCCCGGATATTCCTCGTGCGTGCGCCAGTTCTCGGCGCAGGTCGAGGGGTCGATCGAGAAAATATCGAATTCGGTCGTACCGATGAGCGCGCCCTCCACCATGATCGGGCCGGTCTCGAAGCTCGTCAATCGCCAGGTGTCGTAGGTGCATAGGACCTTGAGCTTGGCGACGTTCTTGGTGTTGATCTGGTTGAGGTCGGAGAAGCGCTCGGAAGTCAGCGTCTTGTTGTAGCTCGGCCAGTCCGCGGAGGCCGGCGAGGGAGGAGCCGCGGGCGCGGGCGCCGCAACGCCCTTGTAATTTGGGTTCGTTTCCGTCGCGACGGCACCCGCAGGCGCAAAAAGCGACAGAACTGCGCCGCGCAACTCGCCGACGCGCGCCTCGACTCCGGCCTCGTCCGCAAGCGAGGAGGTGGCTCCTCCGCCCACGACGCCCGCCTCCAGGGCAAAGACCATGATGCTGACGAGTCCGAGTCTGCGTTTCATCGTCACCTCTCTCGCCTTGTTGGGTTACCTTCGTCTGTCTGCGCATGGCGCAGCTTGTCGCGGAACACCCAATAGACGTCGTCCTATAGATCGCGATGAGAGGAAGCACGACAATCGCGCCCCAGTTGAACGAGGCTGCGGTTCAATTGGCTTCCTCCCCGTCGACCTAATGTTGCATCTGCATGAGCCGCTCCATCGGGATCATGTTGTGGTTGAGGTGAAACATGATCCACACCGACCCGACAATCAGAACAAAAACAACAAAGACGCCGAACGTCAGCGCCATCACATTGTTCATGCTGTCGGGCCTGGTGGTGATGTGAAGGAAGAAGACGATGTGAACGCCCATCTGCGCGATCGCCAGCACGATCAGTGCGGCCGGAATGCTGGGCTGCCACACCAGCGTCGTGCCGGATATGTAGAACGACACGATTGTAGCGAGCACCGCCAGCCCGAGGCCGATCAGATAGCCGCGAATGCCCACCGCAATCTCGGCGCCGCTGGCTGGCTCGTCGCCGGGAGCGATGTCGCCATCGTACAGTGGCACGCCGGTTTCGCCGTCGCTCATCGTGCAACTCCCATAAGATAGACCACCGTGAAAATTCCGACCCAGATGATGTCCAGCGTGTGCCAGAACAGGGCGAAGCACAGGATCCGCCTGAGGATGTCGGCGCGGTAGCCTTTGGCGTACACCTGCGCCATCATGGTCAGCAGAAAGAGGAGGCCCATGGTCACGTGCAGCCCATGGCAGCCGACCAGTGCGAAGTAGGCTGACAGAAAAGCGCTGCGCGACGGTCCGGCGCCTTGAGCGATCAGGGTGGTGAAGTCGCGAAGCTCGAGGAGCAAAAACGCGGCGCCGAGAAGAGCAGTCGCGATCATGCCGCCGTAGTACATGAAGTCTGCGCGGGCGCGGGCGCCCAAGCTTGCCATCCCGCAGGAAAAGCTGGACGCAAGGAGACACCCTGTCTCGATCGCGACGGTGGATATGTTAAACAGGTCTTTTCCGCTGGGACCGCCGGCCGTCATGTCCTTGAGCACCGCGTAGGTGGCGAAGAACGCAGAGAACATGACGACGTCGCTGAGCAGGAAGACCCAGAAGCCGAAGGCTGCGATGATGAGCTTGGACGCAACGCTGCGCTCCCCGTGCTCGGCGAACGGCACAACCGCGGCCGCGCCACGGACAAAGCCGAAGTCGGTGGTTGCGATGCTCATTGCACGACCCCCAGGTGAGCAAGCGCCGCAAGGCGCGCGCTGCGGTTTGCCCGATCGATGCGGGCGACTTCCGCGGCCGGAATGCGGTATTCTTCTCGGTCGCGCCACGCGAAGGCGACAAAGGTCGCGAAGGCGCCGATGAAGGACAGGATCGCCAGCCACCAGATGTGCCAGATCATCGCGAAGCCCAGGAAGGTCGCGAAAAAGGCGCAGACGATTCCGGTAGGACTGTTGCGCGCCACTTCGATGTCCTTATAGGCCGGTTCGGGCCCCAGCGAGTGCGTCTCGAGGGCGCGCTGCTTTGCGTTCCAATAGGTATCCCTGCCGTCGACCCGTGGAAGCACGGCGAAGTTGAAGACGGGCGGCGGCGACGACGTCGACCACTCGAGCGAGCGCGCGTTCCAGGGATCGCCGGTCACATCGCGAAGCTCCTCCTTATGGCGGAAGCTCACGACGATTTGCGTGATCTGACACGCGATTCCGATCCATACGAGGATGATCCCTGATTCCGCGATAAGCATCCACGGGTACCAGGCGGCGACATCGTAATGCTGCATGCGCCGCGTCGCGCCCATGAGCCCCATCACGTAGAGCGGCATGAAGGCCAGATAGAACCCGACCAGCCAGCACCAGAACGCGGCCTTCCCCCAGCGCTCGTCGAGGCAGAAGCCGAAAGCCTTGGGGAACCAGTAGGTGTAGCCGGCGAACGCAGCGAACACGACGCCGGCGATGATGACGTTATGGAAATGCGCGATCAGGAACAGGCTGTTGTGCACCATGAAGTCCACCGGAGGGACCGCCATCATGACGCCGGTCAAGCCGCCGATCACAAAGGTGAACAAAAAGGCGAGCGACCACATCATCGGCGTCTTGAAGACGATGCGGCCACGGTACATGGTGAACAGCCAGTTGAACATTTTCACGCCCGTCGGCACTGCGATGATCGTCGTCATGATGCCGAAGAATGCGTTCACATCCCCGCCGGCGCCCATGGTGAAGAAATGATGCAGCCACACCAGGAGGGCGAGAACGCCGATGGCCATCGCAGCGATCACCATGGAGCGGTAACCGAAGAGCGGCTTGCCTGAGAAAGTTTGCACCACCTCGGAGTAGATGCCGTACGCTGGCATGACCAGGATGTAGACCTCCGGATGTCCCCAGGCCCAGACGAGGTTCATGAACATCATCATGTTGCCGCCGGCTTCGTTGGTGAAGAAGTGAAAGCCGAGGTAGCGATCGAGGATCAGCAGCGCCAAGGTCGCGGTAAAGATAGGGAAGGCACAGACGATCAGTAGGACGGAGACGAGCGAGCACCAGGTGAACATCGGCATGCGCATCAGGGTCATACCAGGAGCGCGCAGCTTCAGAATCGTGGTGACGAAATTGATGCCGCTCAAGAGCGTGCCGACGCCTGCGATCTGCACCGCCCACAGGTAGTAGTCCACCCCGACGCCTGGCGAGTAAGTCAGTTCGCTTAGCGGCGGATAGGGGAGCCAGCCGGTCTTGGCGAACTCGCCGATCAGAAGCGAGAGGTTGACGAGCAGCGCGCCGCTCGCCGTCAGCCAGAAGCTCACGTTATTGAGCGTCGGAAAGGCGACGTCGCGCACGCCGAGCTGCAGCGGCAGAGCGATGTTCATCAGCCCGATCACGAACGGCATCGCCATGAACAAGATCATGATCGTGCCGTGGGCGGAGAAGATCTGATCGTAGTGATCCGGCGGCAGGTATCCCGGCGCCTTGTAGGCCACCGCCAGCTGCGACCGCATCATGATCGCGTCGGTCAGGCCGCGCAGGATCATGACGGCGGCGAGAAGCACATACATCACGCCGATGCGCTTGTGGTCGCAGCTGGTCATCCACTCGCGCCAAAGATACGGCGCGTAGCCCTTGAAAATGAGAAACAGGACCACGGCGCCGACAATGCCGAAGGCCCCGATGCCGGCGACAAGCGGGATCGGATGCGTCCACGGGATCGCGTCCCAGGTGAGTTTGCCGAACATGCTAAAACCCTCCCCCGCTTGACGGTCCGGGCCCGGGAGGCAGCTCCTGCGTTACGATCCTGTCGAACAGGCCCGGCTCGACGGCAGAGTAGGTGTAAGGAGCGACATTCATGCTCTGCACGGAGAGATCCTTGTAGGCCTGCGAGCTCAGCGTCGGGCCGCCGCCGTTGCTGGCTTGCTTGGTCCAGGTGTCGAAATCCGCTTTCGGCACTGCCTCCGTCGTGAAATGCATGTCGGAGAAGCCGTTGCCGCTGAACATCGCGGAGAGGCCCATGAATGAGCCCGCTTCATTGGCGTTCAGGTTGAGGTTCGTCGCCATGCCGTTCATGGTGTAGATCATGCTGCCGAGCTGCGGGACGAAAAAGGCGTTCATCACGCTCGCCGAAGTCAGTCTGAAATGGATGGGAACCCCGGCGGGAATGACGAGACGGTTCACGCTGGCGACGTTTTGGTCGGGGTAGATGAACAGCCATTTCCAGTCGAGCGATACGACCTGGACGTTGAGCGGCTCCTCGTCTGACGACAGCGGCTTCGCCGGATCGAGATCGTGTGAAGCGATCCAGGCTACGCTTCCGAGGAGCATGATCGTCAGCAGCGGAAGGGACCAGGTGATGAGTTCAATCTTGCCCGACTCGACGAAGCTCGGCTCGAAGTAAGCCCGCGTGTTAGACCGTCGGTACCACCATCCGAATATGAGCGGCGCGAGCATCGTCGGAACGACGATCGGAAGCATGATGATGAACGTTCCGATTAGAAGCGACGACGTCGCCTCGCCGACGACTCCCTTGGGATGGAGGACGATGAGCTCCTGGCACCCCCCCAGCGGGAGCGCTGCGAGCGCGGCGCCGCAGCGGAGAGCGACGGCGGCCGGCGATGGACCCCCGAACCGGAGACGCGTCCTCAACGCCCTGCCTGCGAGGCGCTTGCAGGGACTAGCCATCTTGCGGACCTCCTGACCACGAAGTCGATCTTGTCGGCAGACCTCTGACCGGAGTGCCCGTCCGAGTGATGACGAACGCGAACTGCAGCCGCGACAACAGAACTGGATCAAACTCCATGACCAGGCTCCTCATCTCTCGGAGGCGCTATCAAGGGCCAGTACTCGATCTTGGATCACAATCGTCGACCGCGAGCCAGGGACGGCACAGCCCAGCTTAAACTTAAAGAAGCATCCGATCAGCGCTATGCGAATTCGGCTAATTCCAAAAATCGCTGGCCTCTGAGGGGTGGTCTCAGACGTTGGTTCGAGATGTCGAAAACCAAGTGTTCGAACGGCACAAACCGGGATGCTCGTCCAACCGTTGCGATTATGGCTCGCGTCGGGCGTTTGCTGAGAAAGCTCGGAAACTGGTCTTGTTTCTGACTCAGAGTACCCCGGCAATTTGAGAGGGCGACGTCGCGGACAAGATCAGCCGAATTCGCATAGTCCGCCGCACCAACAACTGCAATTCTGAAAAGGTCCGGGGTGGGCTTGCGAAGCCATCGGAATCGTTCGTGGGAGAACGTGTTCGTATGCAGCCACCAGCGGAAGTCGACCATTCATCTGGATTTGAAGGGCAGGATTGGAGCGAACGTCGTACGGTGCAGGCGATGACCGATGCCGATTACCAGGAACTGGGACTGCTGGCCAAAACGGTGATCGTGGTTGCCGCCGTCCTTTTCGTCACGGGCGTGTTTTGGCATGGCATCTCGCTCAAAGTCTTCGAACAGTTTTGGCACGACCTGATCGAGCGGCCGGATGGACCGATGCGATTCCGTTTCGTTCTGCAGCCGGTGATGGCTACGGTCGTCGCGATCCGCGACGGTCTCGAGGACGCTCGAGCCGGCCGCTCGCCATATCTCGCAACAGTGCTGGGTAATCGGCAGGAGCGCATTGGACGGTTGCGGGAGGGATTGAATGCGACCGCCAGGATCATCGCTCTTGGGCTCGTCATGGACGTGATCTATCAGGCGGTCGTATTCAAGACGTTTTATCCAGACCAGGCGCTCGTCGTGGCGTTGGTGCTGGCGTTTGTACCTTATTTGATCATTCGGGGTGTGATTGCGCGCATCTGGCGTGGTCAACCACTCACGTAACAGGCGTGCACAAACCACTGATAGAAGGATGTCGGAGCATGGCCGATTCAGTCAACACCGCCGATGCAGATCGGTTCACCGTCAGGGTCACATCAGATAGTCATTTCGGCTGGATCCGCACCCGATTCAGCCTTGAACGAACGATGATGTCGTGGCTCCGCACGGCGACTGCTTTGATCGGTTTCGGCTTCGCGATCGTTCAGTACCTCAACCACCTACAACAGGTGCCCGAGGCCCGCCCCGCGTACTTACCGACCGCGCCGGAGTACCTGGGGCTTGCCCTGATTTCATGCGGTGTCGGCTCTCTTGTCGTCGCTATTTGGCAATACGAGTACACGGTTCGTTATTTGTGGAGCGGCGCGTTCGAGCCGATTGCCGGAATGACAAAGGAGGGGAAACACTCGCCCGTCCTGGCGATCGCAATCCTTCTCATCTGCATAGGCGTATTCGCCTTTTTCGCCGTGCTGCTGCGCCTCACCTAGTCAGAGAAGCTCAAGTTCGCCGCGTGACTGCAAAACGTCCAGAATAGTGAAGGGAGACGACTATGGCTAAACCAGACAAGCCTAACATTCTCATTCTTTGGGGCGATGACATTGGCTGGTGGAATATTAGCTACAATAACCGGGGTCAGATGGGCTATCGGACTCCCAACATCGATAGAATTGGCAACGAAGGAGCGACGTTCACTGACTACTACGGCCAGCAAAGCTGCACGGCCGGGCGAGCCGCCTTCATCACTGGCCAGAATCCAATTCGCACCGGGCTTACCAAAGTCGGAATGCCGGGAGCCGACGTAGGTCTTAGAGCGGACGATCCGACGATCGCCGGACTACTCAAGCCGCTGGGTTACGTGACCGGCCAGTTTGGCAAGAACCATCTGGGAGACAAGGACGAGTTCCTCCCCACGCTTCACGGCTTCGACGAGTTCTTTGGCAATCTGTATCATCTGAATGCCGAGGAGGAGCCGGAGGATGTTGATTATCCGAAGAACCCGGAATTCAGGAAGCGGTTTGGACCCCGAGGCGTGCTTCACAGCTGGGCCGATGGCAAAGGCGGACAGAGGATTGAGGATACCGGTCCCCTGACGAAGAAACGTATGGAGACGATCGACGACGAGGTAACCGATAAGGCCTTGGGCTTCATTGACAAAGCCCACAAGGAGGGCAAGCCTTTCTTCCTCTGGTACAATACCACTGCGATGCACTTCAGGACACATTGCGCCGAAAAGCACCGGGGCAAAAGCGGTCAGGGCTTCTACAACGACGTCATGGTTGCGCATGACGAGCACATCGGCCAGATGCTCGCTAAACTCGACGAGCTTGGCATCGCAGACGACACGATCGTCATGTACTCCACGGACAACGGTCCCCACTATAACACCTGGCCGGACGGCGGCATTACGCCCTACCGCAGTGAGAAGAACACCAATTGGGAAGGCGCCTGGCGTGTGCCTATTTTCGTGCGCTGGCCTCGCAAGATTAAGGCGGGTACAGTACTCAACGATGTCGCATCACACCAGGATTGGCTGCCCACACTTCTTGCAGCGGCGGGAGATCCGGAGGTCTCGGCGAAGCTTCTTCAAGGTTATAAGGCAGGCGACCGGACCTATAAGGTGCATATCGATGGTTACAACCTACTGCCCTATCTCACCGGCGAGGCGAAAGAGAGTCCCAGAAAGTTCTTCTTCTACATCAGCGACGATGGCGACATTCTGGGCATCCGGATGGGCGACTGGAAAGTCGTGCTTTTGGAGCAAAGGGCCCAACAACTGATGTGCTGGTTCGAGCCGTTTGTAAAACTTCGAGCGCCGAAGATCTTTAATCTGCGCCGAGATCCATTCGAGCGCGCGGACCATAACTCGAACACATACTGGGATTGGTTGATCTCCCATGCCTACATTATCTACGAAATGCAGGGGCTTGTGGCCCAACAAATCCAGGCATTTCTGAAATTCCCGCCACGCCAGAAGCCGGCCTCGTTCAACCTGGACGCGGTCCTCGCGCATCTCCAAGAAGCCTCCGGCGGCGGCAATCATTAGACAGCCCCTTTGGATGGTCGCGCCACTGTTAAAGACGGTGGCAGGCCACCGTTACAGATGAAGGCGGTTGTTACCCGTTGTGAAGGAATGCGAGTCAGCGTCGTTCAGGTGTCACGATTCAACACCTGTAAGACAGGACTAGCAGCTTGAGTGACGGAGGGTTTCTGGCTCATCGTAGCCCGCAGGAGCGACGATGAGACAGAAATCCAACGCCACCTCGATGTCGTCCGAGAACCTTCCAAGCTGGGCTCTCGCAAGAGCGCTGTCCGAGGGGAGGCGCAACTGAGCGAGCTCCAGCCCCAAAGCGGACATCATGTCGCAAGCCCTCGGTTTCCGGTAATGTTAGTCTAAATGCATGGGGGAGATCATGCGGCGGCGGGGACTCGTCATTGCTCTTGGTTTCGCGATGGCGTGGCCGATCGCTGCCAACGGACAGCCGGACGTCCGGGCTTTGCGAAGCCAAATTCTCCTCATGCAGGCCGAAGGCATCGCCGACAAGCTTGCTCAGTTCATCAAGGAGAATCAGAACCAAGCCGGCTGGACCACGCAGATCCCTTCGACGGGAAGCTCCATCGAGCAGCGTCGGTTCGACGCGCTGCGGCTTCTGCGCCAGGCGCCTGCAATCACCGAACTGTCGCTGCTCGATGCCCAAGGCAAGGAATTCTACAAGGCTTCGCGTCTGGCCGTGGACGTGGTTGGCAGCGGTACTGACTACTCCAAGGAGCCGAAATTCACCGAGACGATGGCCAAGAAGATCTATTACGGGCCGGTCTATTTGCGCCGAGAGTCGGAGCCTTATATGACTTTGGGACTCGCCGGTACGCGGTCCGACGCTGGCGTGAGCGTCGTCGAACTCAATCTCAGCCTAATTTGGGAAATTGTGCATCAGACCAAGGTCGGCAATCGAGGCGTCGCCTATGTTGTTGACGCCGGGGGGCGCGTCATCGCGCATCCGGATTTCAACGTGCGTAAGTCCTTTCGGGATTTGTCAACTCTCGCCCAAGTGCAGGAGGCGCTAACCACGACAGCTTTGACGGGGTCGGCCCACGTCACGCGTGACATGAACGATCAAAAGGTTGTGGCGGCTTACGCACGCGTCGCGGGGCCCGGTTGGCTGGTGTTTGTGGAGTTGCCGATCGAGGAGTGGACAAAAAATTGAAGGCAGCCAAGCCCGGTGATCCCCCCGTGGACAGGGCGCACCAGAAGCAAAAATTGCCTGTGCAGTCCGTCAGGAGATGCGGTGTCGAGCTGCGAAGAAACGCGTCAGCTCCGCATAAACCCTTCGCACTCGCCTTCCGCCCAGGTGAGCGTGTCCTCCATCTTTTCTCCCCGGGCGTAGCGCAGGCACATCGTGGTCAGCGTGGCCTGTACGTAGATTTGCTGGGCCACCTTCGGCGGGGCGGGCGAGGCCGCAATGGACAGCTTCTGGTGGTTGTAGGGATTCGGATAGTGATAGAGCGTCCCCTTCGGCGGCTCCGCTTCGGCCCAAACCTTCAAGGTTGTGAGCGACTCATAGGCCGGCAGGTCATAGCCTCCACTGGCGACCACAAGCCTCTCAATCGAGGATGGCTGCGAGAGATGAACGAGTAGGCTCCTGGCGGCCGCCTTGTTCTTCGAGAAAGTCCAGGTGGTCCAGTGGTAAGGCACATAGGGCGCGAAGCGTCCTTTGGGGCCGGCCGGGAAACCATGGGTCCAGCACTGCTCGGCCACCTGCGGTGCATCGCGCTTGGCAACCGCCCAGGCGCTCGGCGGGTTCATGATCATCGCGCCCTTGCCGGAAATGAGCCATTTGTTGTTGGACGCATCGTCCCAAGCCCCGACATCCGGCGGCAGGAACGCGATCAACCGCTTGTAGAAATCGACCGCCTGCCGGACGGCGTCGGTCCTGACAACCAGGTTGCCTTTGGCATCGACGAGCTCTGCACCAAATGACTGGAAGATCGCGCCGACGGTATCGACGCTATCGGACGTCTGGCCCAGGCCGATACCGAATGGGTGACCGCCCTTGTGGCAGGCTTCAGCCGCCTTCAGGAACGCATCCACTGTCCAGCCGTCGGCATTTGGCGGGCTGCCGGCCGGATAAATTTGCTGCACGTCGATATTAGCGAATTTCTTCATGAGGTCGATGCGGGAGCACGGCCCCTTGATCTGGCTGCCGACGCAGGCGGGAACGCCGAGCCAGTTGCCATTGGCTCGTCCGAGATAGTTGACGGTGTCGTTTACGGCGCCGTTTTGCTTGATGATCGGCTCCATGATGTCGTTGACGGGCTCGAGCAGCTCGGCATTGGCATGTGGCAGCCAGTTCGGCATGGCCAGAATATCGTGGCCGGATTTGGCTTGCGCCTCGGCCGAAGCAGTCACGAGAAGTTTCTGACCCTGGCTTGTGATGTAATCGATCTGGGCCTCGACGCGTTCCTTTTGAGCCCATTCATTCACAAGGGCGGTCAAGGTGTTGTTGGCGCCGGGGACCCAGTGATCCCAGAAACCCATCGACAATTTGCCGGCGGCGTAAGCGCCGCGCACATAGGGCGCGGTGACAAGCGCTGCGGACGTCGCGGCGGTCGCAGCTACGAATTGTCGTCGAGACAGTTTTCGTGACATGGTCCCCTCCCGGCTGATCTGTTGTGCTGGTCCTCTGCCTCCATCAGCGGCGCAGAAAGAGCGCGCGAGTTTGAGATGCCTGGCGCGACGACGGGATTGGTCGCTGCTTCGTATTATTGAAGCAATTCAACGCTCAAAGTCGTGCCGGCGCAACAACCGATGTAATCCGACAGCCTCACTGTCCCAATGCCGCATCGCGCTTGCATCCGGGTCGCACTCGGGATCAACGGGCAAAGGTCCCGAACCAAGCCAATACAGCGCGGGCTCGGCCGGTGAAGGTCAATGCCACTATTCGTTGAACGTGGGCTCACTTTGCTTCTCCGAGAGCTCTTGGCCCTGCCCAAGACGATCTCGAAGGAGCTGGACTACCGTGTCCGCTTGCTCGAAGGCCCGCGAATGCGCGTTATCGCCGCCGTGTGCAAGGGTAGTGAGGTCGAACACAACAATACGGTCTTTCTCGAGCTCGGAGCGGAAGGGCTCGGACTCCGGATCAATGTCGCCAAGCCGGGGCACGTTGCCCCAGATCGTGCGTGAGACGGATAAGGCCCGGTCGTCCTGCGAAACGAACAGGAAAAAGCGAGGCCCTTTGCTGCCGATGCGCCTGATCTGCGTCCGGAAAACGTCGACGTCGACGTCGGGTGCGACCATCAGCACGTTGCGCAGTTTCCCTGGCTTAGTGGGATTGCGGATCGACCGCGACCGCAGCGCTTCGAGCGTCACCCAGTTTCCCATTGAATGTGCCAGCAGGTTGACTTCGCTCACCGCTGGATGGCGGTCGAGGAAGGCAAGCAGGTCCTCCAGCGCGTCGCGCGAAAAATTCGCGCTCTCTCGGTCATAGGTATAGGAGCGCAGGCCCATCCGTCCGCGCGACGGCCAGGTGAAGAGCACAGGGATCGCCGGCGTATTTGCGTCGTGAACGATCTGCGCGAAGCGATAGATTGCATCGTCAAACCTGTTGTTGAAGCCGTGCACGAAGATCAGCACTTTTGTGGATTTTCTGGTCTTGATTTCGGTGCTCAGCATGCGCGCGAACGCATTGCCGTCGAGATAATCGGCGGAGACGGTGACGAAGTCGCGAGATGGATCTCCGGGAGGAGCAGCAGGCCACTGCACCTCGCCAACCCTGCGCGCGCCGTCAGGCGGAATGGAGACGGCCACGGACGCATAGGAGACATTGTCGGAACGCAATTCGGAAAACATCGCGCCGGGATCGGTCGTGGAGCGTTGGCGCGTCGTGGCTGCAAGCACCATGACGCGGGAAGTGCCGTCCACGACAGTGGCAACCGGGATCAGCGCGCCTTGAATCGGGCGGCTGCTGCAGCCCACGAAAAGCAGCGAGATCGTTACCGCTGCGATCGCGCACAAGATCGCAGGCCGCAGTCGATCGCGGCCAACGCCATGACGCATCACCTCGGAAAGCGCCCACATGCTAGATCCGGCGAAGCCATTGCCCAATGCGGGGAGAGCCAGCTTCCCGTCAATGGTTGTCTGATTTCTGCACCGCAGATTCCAGCTTTTGGATGGCGTCGAGGCATTCCTTCGAGGCTGCCGACTTGTTTTCCAGAAGACAGGCTGCAATGCGACCCTTTCCGGGCTGAACCTTTCCGCAGGGTCCCGTGATTTCAGCTCGACAGGCAACCACGACGTCTTTGAGGCTGTCGGCCGAAATGTTGAAGTTCGAAACGGTCTCCTCCAGGTCAAATTGACATTTGGCGCTGATCTTGTCTTCAAAGGCCTGCAGGCAATAGATGATCCGTCCTTCGCCCGGCGTAACCGCTTTGCAATATTTCTTTATGTCACGGGCACAGGATTCCTGCAGGTTCTGGACTCTGGCGACGAGCTTGTCCTGCAGGGATTTCGTAACGTCACCCTCCGCGGATGCCGTGCCACCGCAAAGAACGCCCTGAACCAACAAGGCTCCAACAAAAACACCGAAAACTGCCGTTCTCATGGTGGTCCTCTTTCAACTTGCCGGCGTCAGAGTAAGGCTGGAAACACCGAGCGACAGGTTGACGCCCACCGAGCCTTCGACCGACAGCGGCTGCAGCGCGATCGAACGGTGAGAGCCGCCAAACAGCACGTTGGCACCGACACCAACGCCGACGCCGACCGAACCGCTGACGCCGGCATAGGTGCCGGCAAGTCTTCCGCGCATCGGTCCCGCCGACGGGGCAAACACGCCCCACGCCATGGCGCCGCCCGCGGTGATACCAAGGTCCAATCCGATGGACCCCATGACACCCGCATACATTTCAGGAGGGAATGGACCGCTCGGAACAAAGCGGCATGCCATCCGCTGCCGAGATCCCAGGATCAAGCCGATCGACGGCCCGAGCCTGCAGGTTAGCACGCCGACATTCGTGCCTGGGGGCGTCGGCGGCGACGTCTGCGCCATCGCCGTCGGAATTCCGCATATCATGATTGCAATTGCGAGGAGCGCCGACCTGTTTGCTAACATTGTTGCCCGCCTGCCACATTTCTTCGGTGATGCTGCGCGTTATCGTTCATTTAAATTAGCAATCTTCTGGACCCAAAGGTGATATTGTTGGGCCACTTGTCCAAATTGAGGCGCGAAGTCGTTCGCGCCACTCCTTAATCAAATCGCAATCGTTTGCATCGTGATGCGACACACGACTGGTGTGATCGGCACGGCGCCCCACATTTCGGAACAGCGTACAGCATTACTCGTCCTGGAATGATAACCGGAAACGTAGGCGGGAGATTGAGATGAACGATCGAACCGTGCGGGCCGCGCTGGAGCGCCATTGGGCTGCTTCGGACGCGAGCGATTTCAAGGTCGAACATGAAATCTACCACGAGGATGCTGTGCTCGATTATCCGCAATCGGGCGAGCGGATCCGCGGTCGGCACAACATTCAAGAGAGCCGATCCGTCCAGCCGAACAAGAAGCGTTTTGCGGTCCGGCGAATGATCGGCAGCGGCGATCTCTGGGTCACTGAATTCGTACTTAGCTATGACGGCATACCATCTTACACGGTGAGCATCATGGAATTCCGCGAAGGACTGGTGGCGCACGAAACGCAATATTTCGCCGATCGGTTTGATCCTGGACCGTCGCGCGCGCATCTTGTTGAGCGAATGGAGTCATAAATGTGCCGCCGAGGAGAACCCGGATCGGCGTTGATGCCAGTGACATCAGGCGGCTGATGCCGGCTGCAGGTCGAGCAACAACGTTGGAATCAGTTCGGACACGGTCGGATGAATCGGCACCGCCCAGCGGAGCTGATCGTAAGGGGTCTTTGCATTGATGGCATCGAGGATGCCGTGAATCGCCTCGTCGCCGCCGGTGCCGAGAATCGACGCACCAAGGATCTGCTTCGTTGAGGGATCGGCAAGAACCTTCATGAAGCCGAGAGTCTCGTCCTTCTCGACCGCGCGGCCGACACGCGTCATTGGGCGGGTGGAGGAAAGAAAAGGCAGACCGCGGCCACGCACCTGTGCTTCGGTCATGCCGACTCGCCCGAGCGGCGGATCAATGAAGAGTGCGTATCCGTGGACACGATCACTGACGCACCGTTTATCGCCGTCGAGCAGATTAGCGGCGACGATCTCGTAGTCATTGTAGGCGGTGTGGGTGAACGCGCCGCGGCCGTTGCAGTCGCCGAGCGCCCAGATGCCGGTGATGTTGGTCTGAAGACTTTCATCGACCATGATGTAGCCGCGCGGATCGAGCGCAATGCCGGCGCGGTCGAGGCCGAGGTCGTCGGTATTGGGCCGGCGGCCGACGGCCAACAGGACATCGGAGCCGAGGATCTCCGGTTCACCCTGCATACAATCGACGCTGACGCGCACGCCGGGATTTCCCCTGGCAAAGCGGATGCATTCGGCGGACGTACGGATATGGATGCCTTCCCTTTCAAGGATATCGCGCACCGCGTCGGATACGTCGGGGTCTTCGCGGCCGATCAGCTTCGGTCCCATTTCGACGACCGTCACCTCGGCGCCAAAGCGCCGGTATATCTGGGCGAACTCGAGCCCGATATAGCTGCCACCGATCACCACCAGGTGCTCAGGCACGCGCTCAAGCTCCAGGATCGAGCTGTTGGTGAGATAGGAAATCTCGTTCAGTCCCGGCAGATCAGGCACGTTCGCACGCCCGCCGACATTGATGAAGACGCGTGGAGCGGACAAAAGCTCTGCCCCGACCCTCACTTCCTTCGGCCCCTCGAACCGGGCAGAGCTTTGGAAGACCGTGCATCCCTTCATGTTACGCAGCCAGTTCTCGACCCCCTTGCTGGAGTTTGCGGTGACAGTCGCCGCCCGGCTCCTGACCTTGCGCATGTCGATCCTGATCGGCTGATCCAGCACGATGCCATAGTCAGCACCGCGCCGTGCCAGATGCGCCGCGTAAGCGCTGGCGACCAGCGTCTTGGTCGGCATGCAGCCGGTGTTGACACAGGTGCCGCCGAACTTGTCCCGCTCGATCAGGGCGACCTTCATTCCGCTCGCGGTCAGGCGGCTGGTGAGCGAAGGTCCCGCCTGCCCCGCTCCGATCACGATCGCATCGAAAGTCTGAGCCATCTTTCAATCATCCAAAATCGTTGAGAGCAATGGTCGACGACCGCCGGTTCAGATCTGGAATCGATGAAGGCAAGTTTACATCCGCAAGCTGTCTTTTGACAGGCAGGTAAGAGGGGCCAGCCCCATGAAGCTTCATTTCGTTCAAATGTCTGCGGTTTGGGACAGATCAGGAGCGACCGAAGCGCTGCCAAATCGCGGCTTTTGCCCCAAGCCGGACATCGTGTCGCAAGCCGTCCTTTTTCAGTGTGGTAGCTTATGCAAGACCTTACACGGGAGCTCAGATGAGGCGGCGCGAGTTCATTACGGGCATCGGAGCGACAGCGGCGTGGCCATTCGCTGTGAAGGCGCAGCAAGGCGAGAGAAAAAAGCGCATTGGCGTATTGATAGCGCGGAAGTCAGTCCCAAGAGCCGACACATCGACCTGGCTCAAACCCCGTGAAGTTTAGGGCAGGCGTGACCTGTCTGCCTTCGCCTATGCAGCTCGATGTGCGGCAGTTTCCGTCGCGGTCTTTACGGGCAGGGAGCTCTGAGACGACACCGACAATGATGTCGCAAGCTGACTCATGGTGGTCCAGTCCACCGCATCACCATAACGCTCTTCGATATCGCTAAACAGGCGATCGAGATAGTTCATGTAGAGATCATCAACCCCGTCGAGATGGATATGCCCAGGCACATTCTTGCTTATATGCGCCTTGATCGACAGGATTCCGCCGGCGTCCAGGATCTGGAACGCGCGGTCTGGTGTCGACGTTGCCTGAAAATTGGTGCTGATGTGCAACAGCCTTGGCGCTATGCGCTCCGGAAATAACATGCTCACGCCGCTCAACCCCGACATCGCTGTCTTGGCGTCTTGAGAGACGGGCGTAAAAATATCTCGCGCAGACGTGACCCATTCGATCCCGACATCCCGGCATGCTTGTTGTAGCGGAGGGCCGCAAGTCCATCCGGGCGGTTGAAGTCCCCGCACGTGACGCAAACCGGACTCTTCGAAGATCCGCATGGCTTCAGTCAGCATGTGAATGCATGCGTCGTGGTCCCGGTGCTGAAACTCCACGGAGACCGCGTGACCCACGTTGACGTGGTGCAGGCCGTGCAGAGCGATTTCAGTACGTGGCATCGCGTTGAGAAAGGCAACGAATTGCGGATGGTTGCGGATGTCCATGGTCCCCTTTGGCAATACGCTTACGAGGTACATGCGATCGCGAAGCCAGGGCACGTGTCGCCAGATGCGATGCGGGACGGCGGATATCCGTCGCCAGTCCGGCGTGACGAAGAGAGTGAGTTGCAGTTGTGCATGTCGTTCCAACAGCCACAACAAGCGACCTAATGCGCCCCTCTCAAGATCACCGCCGGCTTCATAGGCGCTCTGCGACGTCCCCGGAAAGATGTCGTCGACGGACATGATAACCGCGGCGGACTTGCCTGGACGATACCAGTGGATCGGTCCCAATTGGTTGTCGTCGAGGATGAATGCTTGGCGCAGTTGTTGTGCGGGGCCAAACTGCCAGCCATCCATGACGAGTTCCTCAAGCTTCGGCGTCGGTCCGCAGAATTAGTGAAACGAAAGCCAATTCACATAGAGGTATTCGGTGTCCAACCGATTAGGACGACAGCACAAAGAACGGGAAATTTTGGATTGATGAAGAAACGGTAAACGCCGATGACTTCCGATGCTGATGTCCGAAGCCGGCGGACCGGCGGGCCGCTCACAAAGGCCTGCGGAACAGATAGACCGGGCCGTGTCGGCCCTGCCCACGCTTGCGTTCGATCTCGCCGTCGCGCGCCAGGCGATCGAGCCGCGCGCGGGTCTTGCGATCATCGAAGGCGCCGATCAGCCGAGATACCGCCGTGCAGGATAGCCACACCCCGGGCGGCATCATCTCCATGATCTTGGCCTCGATCAGGCGCGCCCTCATGCGCTGCGGATCGTTGTCGCCGCGCCGGGTCAATTCTCGCAATGACGATACTTGAGAGCTCGTGGCTTTTGGAACCATCGTGCTCATGAAACCTCCGTGCAGACGAACGGACGCGTCCGACGCCGTCAGGACTCGCCATCCGAGGCGAGCTCGGCTCTCACTTCTTTTTTGATTTCAGTGCGTCTGTGATGGGAGGAACGGCGATCTTTTCCTTCAATTCGATACAGGTCGTGCGAACCTGCGCCACGACCCGCGAGCAGCTTTCGATATGATCGAAGACGCGCTTGGCCTCTTCGCGGTAGCGCTTTGCGGGGTCCTTCAGCTCCTCGATCACGCCGAGCGCATCGCGGGTCAACGCTTCGCATTGCTTGACGCGTTCGAGCAGTTCGGCACCCATCGACTCGATCTCTTTCGCCGCAGCTTCGTATTCGCGGACAACAGCTTCTGCCGACAGCTTGCCGATTTCCGTAGCCTCTTCGTCATGCTCCACATAGTGCGGCATCTCCAGAGCGGGCGCACTCACGCTTGGCGGTCCGACATTGGCAGTCGGCGGGCTGTTTCGAAGCTCGGCCGCGATGTCCCGCTCCATTTCGCTCAGGGGGCGTCCCATTGTTGGCTGCACCATCAAAGTATTCCCTTCATAAAAAGTCTTGCAGAAAGTCAGTAAACTGCTCGGCGCTAAAATGCTTTGAAGCGTCGCGCAACAAAACTAGTCGGTTAACCTTTATGCCAGCGCTGCAGGTTAATTCGGGAACCGCCAAAAGGGGCCTCGCAGCGACGCAATCGGCAAGCGCCGTGGCTGCGGAAGATTGCAGGAGCAAGCCGGCTGCGCCTACAAATATCTGGCGTGAATATCGATGGTCGAGCGCGTACCGAGATGAAGAAAATTCGCGGCCAGCCACTCGTCGGCGCGGGCGCGGCCCACATCGCGCAGATGGGTGAGAAACTCCCAATCTGCATTGAATTTGGAAACGACGCCGAGGTCTTTCATGAACGCTTCGGCCTCGATCGCATGTATCAGCATGGTCTTTATTTCGCCGTGCAGCGCACCTCTGCTGACGAGCTTGTTGGCGAAGGCAATCGCTCGCATCTCGCGCATCAGGGACGAATTGAAGCTGATTTCATTCAGCCGGTTCCATATGTCGCTCGCGGTGCGAGGAATCTCCTCACGCACGATCGGATTGATGTGGATGACGATGACGTCCGTGGATTGGCAGCCATAGATTAGC
>Ga0310914_10000588_pt1 | contig 21717 bp, 22 predicted proteins | sample GREbulkMGAN108_FD_203450 | JGI IMG/M metagenome (GOLD analysis project Ga0310914, IMG submission 203450) | Lab enrichment of tropical soil microbial communities from Luquillo Experimental Forest, Puerto Rico - GRE.bulkMG.AN108 | ecosystem: Environmental > Terrestrial > Soil > Tropical forest >... | reverse complement strand
GGTCGAGCGCCTGGAGTGCGTGCTGATAGGTATTCTCGGCGAACGCCCGGTCGCTTTCCAGCTGTTCGTACGAGCCCATTACGCGGGAAAGAGCTTCCGATCGCGTCTTTTCGGTATCTGTGACCTCGCTCTCGACCGCCCGCCGTTGCGCCTCAAGCGATTGGACACGGGCTTCCAGCATTTTGATAGAGGGAGCATCGTCGCGCATATAGTGTTTCAAAGTGGACAGTTCGGTGCCCGCCCGAACTAGTTCGTCACGAACTCGACCGGCCAGCGCTACGGTGGCATCGGCGGTCTTGCGCGGGTCGATAATGCCCTCTTTGTCGCGGAACTCGCGCAGTCGCGTAAGCGCTGATTTGAGACGCTTCTCGGCCCGGCCCACCTCCTCATCAGCATTTCGCAGTGCGTCCCGACGCGCCCGTGCTGACAACTCGTTCACCAGCCGCTCGGAAGAAGCAAGAATGCCTTCGGCCAGCTTGAGGGCATCCTGCGGTGTGAAGGCGCGGGCCCTGACTACGATCGTCCCGTTGGTGGCGTCAAAAAATGCGTCGACTTGTCTCTTCCAATAGCGGACCAGCTCCTCGATCGACACCGGCAGATCGAGGCGGACCGGCCAATCAGCCTCGGAGCGTGAAAATATTTCCCGCAGGTCGAGCGTTGTGCTCAGATCATCAATGATTGCGCGGCTGGCGAGATATTGCACGACGACGAACGAATCCAGCCCCATCACCGAAGGTGCAATGCTCTCCTGAAAAAATAGGACCGGGTCATGGCGCTCCGGTTCGGCAGAGCGCAGCGCAAAACGAAATTCTGCCACGTATTGATCAGCAGCAACGAAGAAATAATACACGGCAGCAGTCACGGCTGGTACCGCGACGAAAATTATGAACGAGAACCACCCCAACCAGGACCGCCGGCGTAATCGGCCGAACGAACTCCGTCGGTGATCGAAGACGACGGTTCTACCGCCTCCTTCCGGCGGAACGGGAAGCACGGTTGCGCTCGCCGGTGTGACAACTGCGCGGTTGGCGTTACCTCCCAATGGGTGCCCGACTCCGCTATCGGGCAATAGCCTATGCTCGGCTGCCGGTAACCCTGCCACTATAAACTTTCCTGCACGATGCGATGATATCGACTCAGTGCCGAGCCGAGGTCATCGAATAACGTGAGTTCACCATTCGTTAGAACGGCACCCCTGTCACAATATTGACGCAGCGTGTGAATGTTGTGGGTCACGAGAATGATGTCGGAGTGCTGCATACGTTCGCGGAACGCCTCCGCGCATTTTTGGCGAAAACGCTGGTCGCCTACCTCGGTCACCTCGTCGATCAGGTAGAGATCAAAGTCGAGAGCAAGACAGGTTGCGAAAGCAAGCCGGGCGCGCATTCCGGCCGAGTAGGTATTGATTGGCATATGCAGGTAGTCGCCGAGCTCAGAGAAGTCCTCCACGTATTCGAGTACCCCGCGCATTCCGGCCCCGTATATCCGAGCGACAAACGCGACGTTCTCGCGGCCTGACAGAGCACCGTGAAACGTGCCACCGAAGCCAAGCGGGAACGACACCCGGGCGTATCGCCGGATAATCCCGAGATCGGGAACCTCCGACCCGGCAATCAATCGTATTAATGTCGACTTGCCCGCGCCGTTGACTCCGAGAACACCAAAATTATAGCCCGATTCAAAAGTGACGCTGACGTTGTCAAGCACAGTTCTGCGCCCAGCCCGGGTGCGATACACTTTTGAGACCGCTTCCAGGGTGATCATGACGGCTCGTAAAGATGGCGTCGCAGTCCGCGCTCGAGACACAAACCCGCCGCCACACTCACAGCGGCGACGATCGCCAGATAAGACCGATCAAGCCAATGCGGCTCGTATTCCGGAAAGAAGCTCGAGCGAAACCAATCGACTGCGTGCAATATCGGATTCCAGGCGAGAATATCGCGGATCCAATCCGGCATCATCCCCGGCACGTAAAAGATGCCGGAACAGAAGTACAATGTGCGGGTCAATTGCGCCCAAATTTTATCCCATGACTTAAAGAACGCGTTGATGACAGCATTGACGAAACCAATCCCGCAACCAAACAGCGAGACGGCGATGACCGATGCCGACAGTGCCGAAAGATCGTAAGGCAAGAGGCCGCGCCCGACCGCGAAGAAACCTGCCAATAGGATTATCGCCACTATCACGTCAGTGAAAACTTCAATCAGGCCGCGCGCTGCGATCACATCGAACGTACTCACCAACGGTAGTTGCAATAGCGGGGCGCTGCTCGTGATTGCATTGGTCATGTTGCTGCTGGTATGGACAAACAAATGATAAGGGATAATTCCTGTATAGTAAAAAATGAAAAACTGGTCGCCGATCGGAGGTCGACCGCGCATCATTACCGCGAAGACGAGAGACAACATTAGGATGTGCAACACGGGTTCGAGCAGCACCCAACCGTATCCGAGCTTCGAGTCCGCAAGCCGAGTACGAGTTTCGCGGATCATCAGGGCGTAAATTACGCGCAACTGGGTCTGCAGCGCCGCGAAAACTGTCGGCCGCGACCGCGGCTCCCGAGGCTGGCGCAATGGCCGCTCGCTCAAAACGACGTAATCGCCGTCGAGCATTTCGAAGCGACGATGCAATACCTGGAGGACCGCCCGGCCATATTCCTCATTGTCCGGAGAGGTTCGGATCAGCTCTCCGCCGATGGCGAGCGCCTCGATGAACCGGCCGCTGTCGAAATACACGGTCAGTTGCGAGCGTTTGGCTTCGGGGTCTGACGGATCGAGCGCGGCGGCCCGGCCGAAGGCCTCTGCCGCCTCCTCAAAACGACCCAACCGATAGAGCAAATTTGCTCTGTGCAGATGGTATTCTGCCGTCTCGGGCGAGAGAGCCAAGGCTTGGTCGATCGCAACAAGGGCATCCGCGATTAGACCGCGCAGCATCTGTGTGGCGGAGAGCAGCCGAAGAGCGACGGGATCCTCTCTGTAGACATAAACGACATCGAGGATGATTGCAGCGGCCTCATCAAATCGATTTGTCCGCAGCAGCAGCTCGGTTGCGTGAAGCGCGTTAAGGCGCTCCGCAGGCGCAAGCGCGACAGACCGTAGCGCTAATGCGACCGCCTGTTCGCTTTGTTCCAAGGCAAACAGCGTCGCGGAAAGATGGCGCAACGCGCCAGCATCAGCGGGATCGAGAGCCGCGGCACGCATTAGATAATGGGCCGCCTGCGCAGGTCGGCCGACAGTTTCGAGGAGACAAGCCGCGTGAAAGGCGAATTCAAAGGAACACGGATCGAGGTCGCTGGCCTTTCTGCCGTGTGATATGGCGCGATCGAGTTGCCCGGCCGCTGCAAAAGAGCCGCTCGCGTGACGATGTCCTGCGGCCCAGCGAGGCCGGATCGCCAGTAGCCGCTCGTAGGCCTCCGCCGCCTCTTCGTGCCTCCCGCAATTGCTGAAGAGCCAGGCGCAAAAGTTAGCGATTTCTTCTTTTTTGGGCTGCAAATCGAAGGCGCGGCGGGCGCACTCGATCGCGACATCACGGCTGCCCTTATGATACAGCGCCTCGCTTAACTGACAATAGATCCAAGCCCGCTCGTGATCGGGGACGTCTCGACATCCGAGATAAAAACGGCATGCCTCGAGGTCGCCCGCAGAAGCTGCGCCGATCACGGATTGACGAATTTCCCCAATGTCGCTCAACTGCGCGACACTCTCGGAGCGGAGGAGGGCCGAGGTTCACGGGGCGAGGGTTGGCGGCTCGCTGCCCTGGGCGGGATCCGCGCGCGGGCTGCGCGATATTGGCAATCACCCGCCTGTGTCGGACCGCCGCAGCATGTGTGTAGTCGGACCCACATTTGTACAAAATCGCGTTGAGGCCTCTCATCATGCGTATTGATCCGTCAAAATCAAGTCAAATATTCATCATGGATGCAGTTAAAATCCATAAATAAAGCTTATCAAATAGCGTTAAAAGGTCAATAAATTAATGGTAAAAGTCTTTAGGTTAATTATTTAGCTCGGCGAAACGTGGCGGTGCACCTATGCTGACGTTTCGCAAGCCCACTTCGGGGCAAGCCGGGGACGCACCGTCGCAGGCGAGGCGCCCGGCTTCGCACCGACTGGTGGGACTAAGCGCGAGGCCGAACCGTCGAGCACTTCGCGCTTCGGGGTTGGGCTCAAAAGCGAGACCCAGCCGTCGGCAGCGCGAGCTCATTTCTTCACTGGTGCCGCCCGGTAGTGACCCTTAATGTAGCAATCGAATTTGATCCGGCGAGCCGCCTCTGTGAGCGGCGGGGTGAGCCGCGCAAGGCGACAAGGAGAAAGGCGAATGGCATTCGAGTTCGGCATGTTCCACGAGTTTCAGTGCCCGTCTGGGAAGAGCCAGCCGGATGCCTTCGCGGAGTCGTTTACGCAGATCGATGCTGCCGAGCGTTGGGGGCTCGACGCGATGTGGCTGGCCGAGATCCACGTAGCCCCGGAGCGGTCGGTTTGCGCGGTGCCGTTGACGATCGCCAGCGCTATTGCTGCGCGCACCACCCGCATCAAGATCGGTACCGGTGTGCAGGTGTTGCCGCTGTGCCACCCGCTACGGGTCGGCGAGGAGGCTGCGACGGTCGATCAGATCAGTCATGGTCGGCTTATCTTCGGCGTCGGGCGCAGCGGGTTCCCGCGTACTTATGAAGCGTATGGTGTCCCTTATGGCGAGAGCCGGGAGCGCTTCGCCGAGACTCTCGAAATCCTCAAACGGGCGTGGACCGAAGATCCGTTCTCCTATTCGGGCAAATTCTACAAATTTGACAACGTGAGATTGACCCCGAAACCCTATCAAAAGCCATGGCCGGAGATCCGCATCGCTGCCAACAGCCCGGATACCTTTCCCGCGATCGGCAAGCTCGGTCATGGAGTGTTTGTCGCCGTCCGTCTCGGCACCTTGTCAGAGCTGGCCCCGAACATTCGGGCATACCGGGAGGCATATAAGGCTGCCGGCCACCCTGGTGAGGGTCAGGTATTTTTGCGCGCGCCGGTCTATGTAGCCGAGACTGCCGAAGGGGCCCGATCCGAGCCCGAAGACAGCATCATGTATTTCTATCGGTACCTTGGCGAACGGCTCGAGGATTCGGCGACGCGCGCCGGCGTGCGTGCGATTGAAGACCGCGCGGCGCGCGGGCGCCGGTTGCAGACGATCACTTACGATGAGGCGTTGCGCGACAAGATTATCGTCGGCACGCCCGAGCAGGTAACCGATCGGCTGATGCAGTTGCAGGAGGAGCTCCGTCTCGACGGGATCCTAGCCGAGATGAATTGCGGCACCAAGATCCCACACCAACAGGTGATGAAGTCGCTGCAGCTGCTGTGCGAAAGGGTGAAACCGCAGTTTCATTGACGGATGCGGTCTTGCCTGCAACACGCGCGCCTGCTGCGACTGAGCCGTGGCCGAGACAACAGTAATCGCGTCGGTGTCGCTGATCCTGCACACCCTTTCGGCCGTCGTCTGGGTTGGCGGCATGTTTTTTGCGCATCAAATACTGCGGCCGGCGGCCGCCGTGCTCGAGCCGGGCCTGCGCCTGACGCTGTGGTCACGTGTCCTCGGCCGGTTCTTCGCCGTGGTTTTCGGCGCGATCGCCCTGCTGCTATTGACCGGTTATGCCATGGTGTTTGGCGTCTATGCCGGAGTCGGCAGCACCGGACTCCACATCCAGTTGATGCAGGCGATCGGCATACTGATGATCCTCCTGTTCTTACACCTCTATTTTGCCCCGTGGCGTCGCTTTCGCACCGCGGTCGCACGACAAGAGTGGGCCGAGGGCGGGCGGCAGCTGGGCCAGATCCGCACCATCGTGACGATCAACCTGGTGCTGGGGCTCATCGTTGTCGCCATCGGCAGCAGCGGCCGGTATTGGGGATGAGAGCCGGAACCTATTGGGCTTCGTCGCGACGGGAGAACTGACGCGGGTCGACTCGTCGCAGACTGGCCTCCATCGAGATCTTGCCGTCGGGCGAGATCCACGTGGCCTTTAATCCGTCATCGGCGCGCCGGCGAAAATGTAGCGTGCTCTCGCCAATTCCCTCGAAGACGAAGTCATCGTCGACCAGTCGGCCGTCGCGTCGGGTCCATTCAGCCGGCTCGTCTTCGTCGATCCCCGGTCCGATCGCATAGAGCGCCGTGAGCTTCTGCCCACCTATCGCCTTGATAGCCACGAGTACCTCTCTTCCGTTTGGGTAGAACTCGTACCAAGTGTCGTGTACTGCCCTGCTCCGGCCGGGGGAGGGGCGCGCATCCGGAGCCGAGGGCCCGATCGCCGGAGCCGCGACACGAGTTGCCGATCGCGGAGGGAAAAGCTCGTCGGGCAGGAGCAATTCGGCACTCGGCGCCTCACCCCATGTAGGTTGGCAAACCAGCTCGCCCTCGAGCGCGTCGGCATTGACAAAATCGCGGACACAGCCGCCGAAGCGCCGCAAGAACAAACCGGTCGACGACGCCCAGTGGCCAACGAGAAAGGCCGGTTGATCAACTACCGTAAAGCCGAGCCCGTGTTCCGAAAGAATTGCTCGCGATTTTTCCCCCCGTCCGCCCGGATCAAAATCGTCACCGTGGAAATAGAACAGCATGACCCGAGCCCGCCTGATCTGCTCGAGCAACGGGTAGAGCCTGATCGCGTTCAAGCGCCAAGAGCCGTAAGCTTCGTCGAAACTGCCGAACGCCGCGGGCGCGGTCGCCACGACCGCGTCTACATCGTCCGAGGCATCGGCTGCCATCAGCGCGAGAAAGGCGCCGAAGGATTGTCCGGCCAGAGCGATCCGATGATAGCCCCCCTGCTTGAGCCGGGCCACTTGGTCGATGAGGCGCCGCGTGCTGTCGGTCAGGGTGTCGCCATCGCGCGGACGATCGAAGCGCAATACATCCCAGCCGCCCTCGCGCAGGGTCCGGAGGAACGGCGGTGTGGCTGCCTCGGCGTCTTCGACGGTCATCGAGCGGCCGTGGCTCCAGACGAGGACCCCCATGGCCCGCTCGGGACCCAGCAAACTTTGATGAAATGCAGGAGCGAGCCCCATCGCCGCTGGCGAGGCAATGTACAAAAGGATACTGACGAGGAACCCTAAAGCCCCCGCGAAAAGAGGCTGCCACATCGTTGACCCCCCCTTGCCTTGACTCAGGCCGACGGGGCGGAGTCTACCGAAGCATTGCCCTTTGTGTCACTTCACAAGGAACAAAAGGCGGCTGGGGCTCGACGCCAAGGCTTTGACGAGATGCCGGGTTTTTCCCTGTTGCGACGAACGGGCGCAGATCGCGGTCGAGTGATCCCGATCACTCCTCCCGTAAGGTCATCAGCACAACAGCGGCTAGAAGGACGCCGAAAGCCTCGAACCCGGTATTAATCTGGCCTAATGCCATGCTGAACAAAGTGACTGCGAGAGTGGCGGATCCGATGAGCAGCGGCACGGCGCGATCCTGGTGTTTGACTTGAGGTTGAAAAGCGCGATGTAACGGATGGGGCGTCATGGTTATTCCCTGGAGTGGGAGGGATGTCATGGGAATCCTTTACGTCGCGCGTAGCGCGAAACTCTGCCGCTGGGCATCCGATGTCGGACTCGGCAAGCACGTCTACAAGGTCGGCGTAGCCTCAGGCGACCCCAGGGCGCTCGCCACCGCGGGTTGGGCCGGCGAGGCCGACTGGACGATCACCCGCAAGCAGACGGCAGAAGATTTGAGCGAGGTGGAGGCGCTCACGAGGCTCGCGCGCAAGGAAAAGGTCATCGAACCGAACCTCTATCCGAAGCTCAAAGGAGCCAATGGAGTATTCCGGCTCGCTCCGACTCGCGTCGAGAGTCACATCATCGTGACACGCGCACTCGCTGGAGAGAGCGACCGGGTCGAGATCAAGCTGAAACCGACAGATTTCGCCGACTACCTGATCCACAACGCGCTGCGCTAATGCACCCAGGCGGAGCGGCGAGCTGAGGTTTTCTTCCTTAAGTGTCGAGGAACACCGTTTCCGTCTCCCCGAGTGCGCCGCGCTGCAGGCGAATGTCTATTCGCCAAACATCGGCATCTTCGGGTCTGGCGATCAAGGTGGCGCGGCGCCTCGGGTCTTCGATTGAGGACAACAGAGGATCGGTCTCGTTGAGCGGCTCTCCGGCGAAATAGGCGCGGGTCATTAGACCCTTGAGGAGACCGCGTGCGAGGATGGTGATGGCGAAGTGAGGCGCCTGTTGCGCGTTGCCGCGGCCCGGCACCGGCCCGGGCCTCATGGTCTTGAAAAGAAATTTCCCCGTTTCGTCTGTGCGTGACCGGCCGAAGGCCGGGAAATGTTCGTCCGAGGGTGGGTCGGCCTGCCACAACTCGACCGCGGCATCGGTCACCGGGTTGCCGTCGCCGTCGATGATGGTCCCAGTCAGCGTAACCGCGGGGCCCACAGCGCCGAACCGCGTCAGATCGGCCCATTCCGGGTGTTCTATCAGGTGCCAAAAGGGTCCGATCGTCTGGCTGCTGGTGGTGCTCGGCATCCTCGGCCTCCAACAAAGTGGTCCGGCCTTTGCTCTGTGAACCCGGATATGGATCGCGTAAGCTGAGGCGTGTTCGCTTATATCATCAGGCGCATCCTCGCGACGATCCCGGTCATGGCGGTCGTTGCGCTGTTCGTCTTCTCGCTGCTGCATCTGAGCCCGGGCGATCCGGCCGTCATCATCGCCGGAGATACTGCAACATTGGACGACATCGCGCGGATCCGGCAGAAGCTCGGGCTCGACCAGCCGCTCTACGTGCAATTCGCAACCTGGGTGTGGGGTCTGCTGCACGGCGATCTCGGCATCTCGATCTTCACCAACCTTCCGGTCTCCAAACTGATCGCTCAGCGGGTCGAGCCCACCCTCACCTTGACGATCTCGACCCTGTTGGTCTCCGTCCTTGCGGCGGTCCCAATGGGGGTCGTGGCGGCGTGGAAGGCCGGCTCGTGGATTGACCGGCTGGTCATGGTCTTTGCGGTGCTGGGATTTTCCGTGCCGGTCTTCGTGCTCGCCTATCTCTTGATCTACGTTTTTGCGATCTCCGCCGATCTCTTGCCGGTGCAGGGCTTTGTTACAATCGGCGGCGGGTTGTGGCCGTTTTTGTCGCACCTCGTCATGCCGACCCTGGCCCTCGGCATGGTCTTTGCGGCACTTATCGCCCGCATGACGCGCGCCAGCATGCTCGACGTCTTGGCCCAGGATTATATCCGCACGGCGCAGGCCAAGGGCTTGGCGAACGATAAGGTGTTGATCGGCCATGCGCTGAAGAACGCGGCGGTGCCGATCGCGACGATCATTGGCATCGGGGTGGCGGCGCTGATCTCCGGCGTCGTCGTCACCGAGACGGTGTTCGCAATCCCCGGTCTCGGTCGGCTGACGGTCGACGCGATCCTGCGTCGCGACTACCCGATCATCCAAGGCATAATCCTCGCCTTTTCAGCCGCCTACGTGCTGATCAATCTGCTTGTCGATTTGAGCTACACCTTGCTCGACCCGCGTATCCGGTATTAATGCGATGACGGTAGCGCCCGCTGATCTCGCCGTACTCGACGCGGGCTCGGTACGACGGAGCGGACTCCGCAATTACATCCGCCGCCACCCTACGATCGTCGTCGGCGGAGTTCTGCTCGGCTTTATGGTGCTGATGGCGATCTTTGCCCCTTATCTAGGCACCGTCGACCCGCAGGCCCTGTCGCCGATTCGTCGGCTGCGCTGGCCGTCGGCGCAATATTGGTTCGGCACCGACATGCTCGGGCGCGACATCTACAGCCGCACGGTATACGGCGCCCGCGTGTCGCTGACGGTCGGGATCAGCGTGGCATTGCTGGCAAGCGGGTTCGGGCTGGCCATCGGTCTGGTCACCGGCTTCAGCCGGTGGACCGACGCGATCGTGATGCGGGTGATGGACGGGCTGATGTCGATCCCCTCGATTCTGATCGCGATCGCGTTGATGGCCTTGACCCGCGCGAGCATCGAGAACGTCATCTTCGCGATCACCGTTGCCGACGTGCCGCGGGTCACGCGGCTCGTCCGCGGCGTCGTGCTGACCTTGCGCGAGCTGCCATTTGTCGAGGCGGCGCACGCCAGTGGCACCAGCTTTATTCGCATTCTTTGGCGGCACATCCTGCCCAACACGGTGCCGCCGCTCCTCGTGCAAGGTACCTTCGTCGCCGCTGGGGCGATGATCGTCGAAGCGATCCTGTCGTTTCTCGGCGCCGGCACGCCGCCCAACATCCCAAGCTGGGGCAACATCATGGCCGAGGGCAGGAGCCTCTTTCAGGTCGCCTATTACATCGTGCTCTTCCCCGGGTTGTTTCTGTCGATCACCGTGCTGGCCATCAACCTGTTGGGCGACGGGCTGCGCGACGCGCTCGATCCGCGCCTGGCGCGACGGATGTAGCCGTGGCCGAGGCCGCCTATGTCGCCACTGCCCAGAAGGTGGCGGCCACCAAGGCTGAGCCGCTCCTCGAAGTCGCCGATCTCAGAACTTGGTTCTTCACCCGTGACGGGGTCGTCCGCGCGGTCGATGGTGTCTCGTTCCACGTCACGCCCGGCGAGACATTGGCGATCGTCGGCGAAAGCGGCTGCGGCAAGAGCGTCACGGCACTCTCGGTACTACGGCTGATACCGTCGCCGCCCGGGCGCATTGTCTCCGGCAGGATCCGCTTTGCCGGGCGCGACCTGTTGGGCCTCGGCGAGGCCCAGATGCGCGACGTCCGCGGCAACGAGATCTCGATGATCTTTCAGGAGCCGATGACCTCGCTGAACCCGGTGCTGACGATCGGCCGGCAGATTGCCGAAACCCTGACGCTTCACCAGGGGCTCAGCCGCGGCGAGGCACTGACCAGGGCAGCCGATATGCTGCGCCTCGTGCATATCCCGGAGGCCGAGAGGCGCATTGGCGAATACCCCCACCAGCTGTCGGGCGGCATGCGCCAGCGGGTGATGATCGCGATGGCGCTCGCGTGCAATCCGAAGCTGTTGATCGCCGACGAACCAACGACAGCGCTCGACGTGACGATCCAGGCGCAGATCCTCGATCTGATGCGCGAGTTGAAGCAGAAGATCGACGCGGCGATCGTGCTGATCACCCACGATCTCGGGGTGGTCGCCGAGATGGCACAGCGGGTCGTCGTCATGTATGCCGGCAAGAAGGCCGAAGAGGCGCCGGTCGGACCCCTGTTCCGCCGGCCGCTCCACCCCTACACCAAGGGGCTCTTGAACTCGGTGCCGCGGCTCGGCGCCACGCTCACGAGCGAGCGTGTGCCGCGGCTCGCCGAGATTCCCGGGACGGTGCCCTCGCTGAAGGAGGCGATGGCAGGCTGTCCGTTCGAAGCGCGCTGCACCTTCGCGACCGACCAATGCCGCCATGAGATGCCGCTATTCGAGGAGAAGGAACCCGGGCATTACGCCGCCTGCTTCCACTCGGACCGGGTGGCGCTGTGACCTCGGCCGAGCCGCTGCTGTCCGTTCGCGGCCTCGTCAAGCATTTCCCGGTCAAGAAGGGTCTGTTGCAGCGCGCCGTCGGGCAGGTTCACGCGGTCGACGGCATCTCCTTCGATATCGCCGAAGGCGAAACCCTGGGCCTCGTCGGCGAGAGCGGTTGCGGCAAGTCGACTGCGGGCAAGGCGATCCTAAAGCTGATCGACCCGACCGCGGGGGAGGTGCGCGTCGGCGGCACACGTATCGACGGCCTATCGCGGCGCGAGATGCGGCCATGGCGGCGCCGGCTGCAGGTGGTCTTTCAGGATCCCTACTCCTCTCTCAACCCGCGCCTCAGGATCCGCGACATCATCGGCGAGCCGCTCATCAATTACGGCGTCTCCGGCGGTCGCGAGCTGGAAGACCAAGTCGAGGAGCTGGCCCTCAAGGTGGGCTTACGCGCCGAGGCGCTCGACCGCTTCCCGCACGAATTCTCGGGCGGGCAACGGCAGCGCATCGGCATCGCCCGCGCCTTGGCGTTGCATCCGAGCCTGATCGTCTGCGACGAGCCGGTCTCGGCTCTTGATGTCTCGGTGCAGGCGCAGGTCATCAACCTGCTCGGCGACCTGCAGCGCGAGTTCGGGCTCTCCTACCTCTTCGTCGCGCACGACCTGGCGGTGGTCGAGCACATCAGCCATCGCATCGCGGTCATGTATCTCGGCAAGATCGTCGAGCTCGCCGACAAGCGAGAACTGTTCACCCGCCCCCAGCACCCTTACACCGAGGCGCTCTTATCGGCAGTGCCGGTTCCCGATCCCGAGGCGGCGCGCCGACGCATCATTCTCAAAGGCGACGTGCCGAGCCCGATCAACCCACCCTCGGGCTGCCGTTTCCGGACCCGCTGTCCTTATGCCTTCACCCGCTGCGCGCAGGAAGAACCTAAAATGCGGGAGGTGCTTCCCGGCCACCACGTCGCCTGTCACTTGCGCGACCTGCCGCCCGCCGTGCTCGCGAAAGCCGCGGCGGAGGAGGCGCAACCGGCCTCCAGCCTTCCCTGATCGACGGGAAAATACTGGGGAAAATCGGTTTCCGCGCCCTTTTTGGACCGAACATGGGCTTCTAAACCTTCGATATTGCAGCGGATGATAGCGCAAATTCCCTAGACGACCGAACAGGGAATTAATTCGGCCGAACAGGGAAACAAAATCCGCGATCAGAGAATTAACTCAGCCGAAGAGAGAATTGGGTCGGGGTCGATTTACGACGGATGTGGCCAGAAGAGGGAGAGAGAGCATGGCGACGATTACGCGCGACGGCGTCAAGCTGGCCTTCGAGGATCGCGGTGCGGGCAAGCCTGCCTTTGTCTTCGTCCACGGCTGGACATGCAATCGCTCGTTCTTCGCCCGGCAGGCCGAACACTTCGCCTGGCGGCATCGGGTCGTGTCAGTCGACCTGCGCGGGCATGGCGAGAGCGACAAGCCCCACGGGACGTACCCGGTCGCGGCCTACGCCGACGATATCGCTTACGTCATCGAGCAGCTGGGCCTAGGCAAGGCCGTGGCTGTCGGTCACAGCTTGGGGGGTATCGCGGTCCTGCAATTGGCCGCGGCGCACCCCGGCTGCCTGACGGCGATCGTCATGGTCGATCCAGCGCCGTTCGTCCCCTCGTCCGAACTGCGCTCTGCCGTCGAAGCGATGGTCGGGGCCATCGAGGCCGGCAATCAGGACCCACGCTCTCGCTTCATTAAGAACATGTTCCTGCCGACCTCGGACCGGAACCTGGTTGAGACGGTATTGGACGGGATGCTGGCCGCGCCGAGTCACGTAGCCGCCAATGCCATCCGGGGAGCCCTCGAGTTCGACGCTCGCGCTGCTGCAGCATCGTGCAAGGTGCCGGCCCTCCACCTGGCGGCCACACCGCCCCTCAATCCGCCGCATCTAATGTCGGAATGGCTGCCGAATGTGGTCAATGGCTGGACCGTCGGCGCCGGTCACTTCAACCAGCTCGAGGTTCCCGACCAGGTGAACGCCATGATCGAGGGTTTTCTGCGGCATTACGTCTGAAGTCGGTGGCAAAACGCAGCGGGCGACACCGCACCGACGGCCCCGCGGCGTGCATCGGATCGGCGTTGGAGCCGCGGGCCGTGCCTCACTCTTCCACCATACCGGCCTTGCGAAGACCGGCGAAATAGGTGGCTTCGACCAAGGAGTGCACTTCCGGCACCCCCCAAGATTCGACGGCGCGCAAGCGTGCAATGCTGGAGTAGCGATCGTCGCCGACCAGCCTGCGCGCTTCGGCGAGCTCGGCGGCAGCGCGTTCGATCTCGCCTTTGAGAGCATAGGCAGAGGCAAGGAATGTGCGGAACTGTGGGTGCGCCGGAGTGGCGTTGCGCGCCTTTTCGCACCAGACGATCGCCTCGTCCATGCGCGCCTGCAGTAGGTGCGCGCACCCGATTCGGCTATAGAAAAGGCCGATTTGGGGATCGCGGGGACTGAGCCGAATGGCTCGCTCCTGGGTCAGGATGAGCTCCTCGATCGACCCAGTCATGAACTTGCACCAGCCGAGATGGGAGTATGCGTGGGCCCAGTTTCGGTTGAGCGCGATCACGATCTCGTATTCGAGGATGGCTTCGTCGTGTCGGTGCTGCGCGCGCAGCACCTGGCCCTTGGCAAAACGCGCGGGCGAGCTGCGCGGCGACGCGGCCATGGCTCTATCGGCCAGCTCTTCCGCGCGCGCGATATCAGCCGTTGCCGTACCGGCCATTGAATCAAGTACACGGGCAGTCAGCGCGATCGCCAACCAGCTCTGCGCCACAACAGACTGCGGATCGAGCGCAAATGCCCGCTCGAACAGGTCAATCGCCTCGGCACGGTTCTCGCGCGACGGCGGCTTCAGCCGTACGGCGCGTCCGCGCAAAATGTAATCGCGTGCGTCCGGGCGCTCGCTCGGCCGGGCGGCGGCGGCGTCGACCAGCTCGAGGTCGAGTGCCACCGCGATCCGGTTGGTAATCTCGTCTTGCCAGGCGAACAGATCGCCGGCGGCGCCGTCGAACCGCTCGGCCCACAGATGCGTATCGGTTTCGGCATCGATGAGCTGCGCGGTGACGCGGACCCGGCTTCCCGACCGCTGGACTTCTCCCTCGAGTGCATAGCGCACTCCCAGTTCACGGCCGATCTGCCTGATGTCGACCGGCTTGTCCCTATAGGTGAAGGCGGTGTAGCGCGAGATCACCAGCATGTCCGGGATTCGTGACAGATCGGTTATGAGATCCCCTGTGATCCCGTCGGCGAAGTACTGCTGTTCGGGATCGTTGCTCAGATTGACGAAGGGCAGCACGACGATCGACAGGCGCGGCGCGATCGGCGAGTCTGCAGCACCGCGTGCCGCGTCGATTGCCCCCCGGGGCTCGTCATCTTCACTCACCTCGCCGATAAAGCGCACACCCCTACGCGATACGGTGCGAATGAGGCGCTGCTCTAGGCCACTGTCGCCGACCGCCCTGCGCGCCGCATTGAGGCGCGTCGTCAACGCCGAGTCGGAGACAATCCGCCCGCCCCAAACTCCGTCGATCAAATCGTCCTTGCTGACGACCCGGCCACGGTTGCGCACCAGATAGACGAGCAGGTCGAACACCTGGGGCTCGAGCGCGACCGGCTCGGCCCCGCGGCGCAATTCACGCCGCTCGATATCGAGCACGTGATCGCCAAACCTGAAGACCACCTGTGCTCCTCCCTGCTCGGCCCAAGCGCGCGTTTCTTAAGGAAAAGACAAGCTCACTTCAGTCTAAATCAAGAGTGTCTCAAAGTCTTCCAATCCGAACTCGGGCATCCTCACACGATCGAAACGCGGCCCAGCCGCGGGGCGATCGAGGAGAGGAGATGACGGCTACTGCTCCCCCCGCCACCAACCAGCCGACATCATAGAGGAGATTACCATGAACAAGCTTGCTCTTGCCGCCGTGGCCACCGCCGCGCTCGGCGCCGCGGCAACTTCGCCGGCTAACGCGCGAGTCTCTGGGAACGGACCGCAGCTCACCGGCATCGCGCAGCAATCGCTCGAGCTCAGCCACCCGGTCGTCACTGCGGTGTCCCTGCCTTCCGGCGAAACCGTCGACCTGCGCGAGGTTGGCGACGCTTCCTCGCGGCGTTAACGATGTTTGGGTGTCGCGCCGCGCCGTTGGCTCGCCACATTGGGTTGGCGACGGCGCTGGCGATGGCCGCGCCGGTCGCCGCCCCGGCGCAGGAGGGGCTCACGGCCGTAGGCACGGAATTCGTGTTGACCACGCCGGACGGCCGCACGTTGCGCAGCGCCGATCTGGTGGGCGCGACACTCAACATCGCCGCGGACGGGAAGCAGCTCGAGATCATGATCGGCAGCGTGGAGGAGGATCGTCACTCGGTCCGCGGGCGCGTCCTCCTCCATCATTTTCTCGTAAGGGACGACACCGGCAGACAGGTCGACATGTGCGCGCCTGACGCGGACGGCCGCAGCCTCGGCTTTCCGGTGGCCGACGGGCATGGCGGCTTTGACCTCACCTGCACCAGCGGTGCGGTCGGCAAATGCATTCGCTGGGGGTATCGGCCGTGGGAGGAGCAGCCCGGCGGCCCGCCGCTCGGGGCGCTGCACCAGGCCTGCATCCACATGGCACGAGCCGATTACGGCGGCGACGGCCGCGCGACCACGCGCGACGGCATGATAATCTACTGGTGCGACCGCTTCGATCTTGACCATTGCCGCGAGGACGCCCCGTTCGCGTTCGAGGCAGCGTGGGGACCGGACGGCGCAATCTGCGTCGCGCGCCCGCGCCTCCCGGAAAACGTCTCGTTGGACCAACTGGCCGAACGTTATCCCCGACTGAAATCTCATCTCGGCCCGGCGGGCTGCAGTATGGACAGCGCCATGCGCGACCCCATGGCACTACTGTTCAACCGTTCAGGAAAATGGCGAGAGGCTCGCGATCAACCCGGCCGCCTACATCCGCAGAGATGTTTCCATCCACACAGGTGCTTGCCGTAAGGCGCGGGGTACCTCGGCGTGACGACTTCTACGGCGGCGGCGGGCACTCCTGAGCGGGCTGGCGGTGACCCGTGCTCCCCTGACGCGGCCCGAGCGGCGTTTCTTAAGGAAAAGACAAGCTCACCTTAAGAATAAATCGAGCGCATCTCAAAGTCTTCCGCTTCGAACTCCTGCATCCTCTCGCCATCGAAACACGGCCTCGCCGCGGGGCGAGGGTGGAGAGAGGGAGTGGGGGTTGCTGCTCTTCGGCTACAACCGGCCGAGACTACTGAGGAGATTATCATGAACAAACTTGCTTTTGCCGCCGCGCTCGGCGCGGATGCAATACCGCCATCTCGCCGTAATATGGCTACCCGGCTCGTCATGGGCTGGCTGAGACGCTGGCGGGAGCACACGCACTCTCGTCGCCGGCTGTGCGAGCTTAATGACCACATCCTCCAAGACATCGGCCTGACTCGTGACGCGCTGCTCCACGCAGCAATCAGACCGTTCCGAAGGTAGTGATTTGCCTCGCTATCGCGAAGGGCCTCACAATGAGTAGCGTCGAACATCTTTACGCGCCGATTTTAGACCGCCAAACTGCCCACGCCTCCACCGGCGCCGCTGATACTAAGGAAGAGGCGACAGCGGTGCGCGGGCGCACCGCTGAAAGCTCTTTCTCCTGGACAATCCATCTCCTGCCGGCCCAGCGTCGCCAGGCCATGCGCGCACTTTACGCTTTTTGCCGGGAAGTCGACGACATCGCGGATGGCGAGGCCTCGCACGCGTTGAAGGAGACCCTCTTGGGGAACTGGCGCGGTGAAATCGCTCACCTCTATGGCGGTCGGCCGCGGAATGCTGTGACCCGCGGCCTGAGCAACGCCGTACATGTTTACGGTCTGCGGTGTCACGATTTCCTCACCATCCTCGATGCCGCGGAAATGAAGGCGCAGACCGACATCCCGGCGCCCAGCTTCGCGCAGCTGGATCGCTATTGCGAGTGTGTTGCGGTAGCTGTTGCGCGGCTATCGGTGCGCATCTTCGGCGACGAAACGCCGGCGGGCGAGCGTGTCGCGGCGGAATTCGGCCGTGCGTTGCAGCTCACGAATATACTTCGCGATCTCGCCGAGGATGCGAAGCGACACCGGCTCTATCTGCCTCGCGAGCTATTGCACGCGCACGGCATATTCGCGACAACGCCGAGTTGGGTGCTGGCGCACCCAGCGCTTCCCGACGTGTGTCGCGATCTCGCCGTACTCGCCGAACGCCATTACGCCGCTGCGGTTGAGGCGATTGCCGCTTGCCCTCGGTGGACCATGCGCCCGGCGGCCGTAATGCTCGGCATTCATCGCACCCTTCTCCACGAGCTCCTCGTGCGCGGCTGGCGTCACATTGACAACCCAGTACGAATCCCTGCCTGGCACAAATTCGCCCTCGTGATTCGTCATGGACTGACGGGCCGTTGCGGACCCGTGGTCGGAATGGAAACCGCTTCGCCGCGCACGAGGACGGCCAATCGTGAAGTTCGATCGCCCACTGAAATCGATCGCACCCTGCCCTGAGGCGGTCCGCAAAGCCGTGCTGATCCCGAAGACCGGCACGGTCTTCCCGGGGAGCGGCCAAACCCCGGGGGAAGTGAGCTTCAACATCTCGATTACTGGATACCAGAAGATCCTCACCGATGAATGCCTGAAGCGAACAAATTGTCACTTTCGGTTTCCCGAAAATCGGGAACGTGGGCGCCAACGGTGAAGACTTCGAGAAACGGGAGAAAGTCGATGGAGTATCAAAGCCCGTTTGAGGATTGGTACACCTACAGTACCGTGCACAAGCCGCTGCCGGATTTCACATGCGAAGCCGGTCTGATGCTGTTCCCTCCGGAACTCGTGCCAGGTGTCGGTCATCCACTGGTCGACAGGCTGGGACGTCACGCAACGCGCCGTCTGACGATGCGCAAACTGGAGAGCTACAACGCGTTTACCGAGAAGCTGGAATATCAAGCCGTAATGGCGGCTTCAATCAAGCTCGCTCAGCATCCGCAGGCTTTTGGGTTGAGCGAACAGGCGGGGCGGGAGGCGCGGCTCATCGTAACCGACGAAAGTCACCACGCCTACGTGGCTGTCGAATTGATGAAGCGGCTTCCCGACGCTTCGGACCTGCCGCCGCTCACCCCGTCGCAACCCCGGTTCTTGCGAGGGTTGGAGGAGTTCGGGAGAGGTCTTCCAGCCCAGTTCGCCGATGATCTCTTAATCGCGTTCGTCTCGATCTCGGAGACACTGATAACGTCGATCCTACGCGGCGTTCCGCGTGATCCGCGTGTCCGTGAGTGCCGTGCGCAACACGGTGCGCGACCATTGCACCGACGAGGCCAGACATCACTCCTATTTTGTCTATGTTGTGCACCAGCATTGGGCCTCGAGCACGCCCGATCGGAGGGAGATGCTCGGGCCTCTCTATGCAAAGCTGATAAGGCTGTTTCTCGATCCGGACCTCGATCTGTGCCGGGCTTGGCTTCTGGAAGCTGGGCTCGACGGACACGACGCGGAGATCCTTCTGCGGGACTATTATTCGCCAGAACGAATAGCCGCAAGCAGTCGCGCCGACGCTTTCCCGACACTCAAGCTCATGCAGCGCGTCGGTATCCTGGATCATCCGACGGCGCGTGCCGCGTTCGTGGAACAGAAGCTTATCGATTAGCCGGGCGATATGGCGCGGGCGGCTCGGCTCAGTTGAGCCGCCTGATGCCTCGGAATATAGAGGGCAGGAGGCCCAATCATTATGCGTATGGCAGTTCTGCAGCATGTCGAATTCGAAGGGCCGGCGGCTGTCGCCGATTGGGCCGTAGCGCGCGGGTTTCCTCTCCGCTTATTCCACCTGCACCGCGATCCCACGCTGCCGTCGCTTGCCGATTTCGACATGCTGACGGTCATGGGCGGCCCGATGAGCGCGAATCACGAGGCCCGTCTCGGCTGGCTTGGTCCAGAGATTGCGTTGGTTCGCGAGGCCACAGCCTCGGACAAGACCGTGCTTGGAATTTGCCTCGGTGCCCAGATCATCGCCAAAGCCTTGGGCGCGCGGGTCTATCCCGGGAGCGCCAAAGAAATAGGCTGGTTCCCTGTCCAGCGAACGGGCTCACATCCTTTCTTCGATGAAGTACCCGATAGCTTTACGCCATTTCACTGGCATGGCGAGACATTCGATCTGCCTCGCGAGGCAATGACGCTCGCCATGAGCAAAATTACCAAGACCCAGGCGTTTGCAGTAGGCCGGAGAGTTCTTGGACTGCAGTTTCACATGGAGGCGACCGAGGCCAGCGTGCAGGCGCTGCTGAACAATGCTGCCCATGAAATCGGCCGTGGAGCTTTCGAGCAGCAGCCCGGCAGCATGCTCGCCAACCTCAATCAGTGCACGAGACTTCGTCCTTTGCTCGATACCGTGCTCGACCGCTTGACCGGAATCTTAGGGCCGGCACAGAAGGCGCGGAGGGTCCTGCCGGCGCGCCGCTCGATATCGCGCGTGTGATGGCTATGTAGTCCTGGGTATCCGGACGCTCGAGCGGGCGGGCAGCTGCGGTGTCGACCAGCTCGAGGTCGAGCGCAACCGCGATCCGGTTCGTAATGTCCTCTTGCACGGCGAACAGTTCGGGATCGCTGCTCAAATTGGCGAAGGGCAGCACGACGATTGACAGGCATGCACAGTCGGCGCCTCCGTAGCAGCGGGCGCTACATGATTCCCGCACCCAATTCGCTGTCTTCGCAGACTTCTCTGATAAAGCGCACACCCCTGCGCTGCATGGTGCGAATGACGCGCTGCTCTGCACCGCTATCGTTGACCGCCCTGCGCGCCGCATTGAGGCGCGATGTCAATGCTGAGTCCGAGACGATCCGCCCGCCCCACACGCCCTCGATCAAGTCATCCTTGCTGACCACCCGGTCACGGTTACGCACCAGATAGACAAGAAGGTCGAACACCTGAGGTTCGAGCGCCACCGGCTCGGCCCCGCGACGCAATTCGCGCCGCTCGATATCGAGCACGTGATCGCCAAACCTGAGAACCATCTCCGCTCCCTCGGTTCGGCCCGGATGGGCTTCTTAAGGAGAAGACAAGCTCACGTTAAAGATAAATCAAGCGCATCTCAAAGTCTTCCGCTCCGGGTTCGGGCATCCTCCCAAACATCGAAAGGCGGCTCCGCTGTGGAGGCCGGCCGGCTTCGACGGCTAATGCGCATCTGCGCCGCGGCCATATCTTCGAAAGGAGTACGACCATGGCTATCAAAGCCAGCTTTGACCCCATGACAGCGGCCGGCGACAACCGTCGACAGCACGATCACGACAATCGACCTTTTTTCGGGAGAACTGTTATGAGAAAGATGCCGTTCGGTGCTGTTTGCCTGGCTGCGCTGGTCGCCGCCGGAATTCCTGCCGCAGTAGCAGGCCCTCCGACAAAGACCACCTTTCCGGTCGACTTCATACTCAGCGACCAGTGCAGCGGGGAGGATGTCGAATTCACCGGAAGCTCGACCGTTTCGCTCGCCTTTTCGGTGAATGCCAATACCTTTCATGCCTCTATCCACATAACCTCGCACCTCGACGGCGTGGGGCTGTCGACTGGCGCCCGTTACAAGTCGGACCTTGAGGACAGTAGTGAGAGGAACGGATCGTTCGCCGGCTTCCCCTTCGAGACCAACGCAGCGCTGAACTTGAACCTCATCGGGCAGGGGACGGTCGCGAATGAAACCATCAAGGAGACCTTTCACATAACCATCGATGGCAACGGGACAATGACCGTCAACAGGAGCAGCTTAGAGTTGACCTGTCGGGGATAGCGTCCAGCGGTTGCGCGAGCGCCTCGAGGAAGGCGTAGTGGGAAACAGTGAGCCATCTTCGATGAGCCTCGTCCGAAAGATTCCTCAACAGCCGCCGTGCTATTGGGTAGCGGCGGTGCCGCGCCCCTCTTCGAGCGATTGCAGCGGCTCGAGGTCGAGAAAGACCTGAATTTGGCTTTCAGACGTTTAGCCCCTCTCCCGCATCGCGGGAGAGGGCTCACCATCAGCGCGTCGAGAATTCCGACCCTCGGCATTTGATGTCGGAATGGCTGCCGAACGTGGTCAACGGCTGGACCGTCGGCGCCGGCCACTTCAACCAGCTCGAAGTTCCCGACCAGGTGAACGCGAGGATCGAGGGTTTTCTGCAGCATTACCTCTGACACTGCCAGCCCGTTGTGGGAATGGTGGCGTTGACCTCTGCATACAACCCATCCGGCGGGCCCTTGGCCTAACGCCGGATTGCAGATGTTGCGCGG
>Ga0310914_10000583_pt1 | contig 21830 bp, 19 predicted proteins | sample GREbulkMGAN108_FD_203450 | JGI IMG/M metagenome (GOLD analysis project Ga0310914, IMG submission 203450) | Lab enrichment of tropical soil microbial communities from Luquillo Experimental Forest, Puerto Rico - GRE.bulkMG.AN108 | ecosystem: Environmental > Terrestrial > Soil > Tropical forest >... | reverse complement strand
TAAAGGCCGGTGAACGGCAGCTCGACCGGGGTGTTCGACCCGGCCGGTAGTTTGAGCACCCGACGGTTGTTCGTGTCGGCGACGTACACATTGCCGGCGGTGTCCACCGCCACACCCTCGGACCACTGGAGGCCGGTGAACGGCAGCGCGACCGGGGCGCTCGACCCGGCCGCCAGTTTCAGCACCCGGGTGTCGTAGTCCTCGATGACGTAGACACTGCCGGCGGTGTCCACCGCCACCCCCGACGGATGTATCAAGCCTGTGATCGGCAGCTCGACCGGCGGCGGCGCGGAGGAGGGCGACGATGGCGGCGGGGTGGGTGTGGAGGTTGGCGCGGACCGTTGCGATGCCTGACATCCAGCGATGACGGTGAGGACGAAAGTGATGAACGCGAGCGCGGACAGTGTGATCGCTGGGCGGCGCTGCCCGTGTAGGGCCGGGATCACGATGGCCTTTCGGCGCCACCGCCGGCCTTGTGGCGGAGTGCTGGTGTCCATCGGCTCACCGTACGCAGTCGGTCGCTGCACTAATCGGCAAATCAGCTACTTCCCTACTCGGCCGGTCGGAGAAACATTCTGATCCCCGGCCGAAGGTTGTCCCGCGAAATTTACTACGACGACGCGGCGGCCTCCGTCGGCTGCGTGTCGCTCTTGAAGGCCTCGCGTCGGATCATTTCGAACATCGTTGGCGTGTGCTCGGTCGTGGAGACGACAACGGTCTTCCGTCTTGTCGTCCCGTCGTGTGCAAGTTTGACGAGGTAGTCCGCCAGGTCGATGCGGGCGGTGAATGCGCCGACCGGATCCGTTTCTCCGGCAACGTAATCCGTGGCCTCAGGCAAATCGAATAACCCCGACGGGCGCACGATAGTCCAGTCCAGGCCGCTGTCGCGCACCAACGCTTCCATCCGCCGGATATCGTCGTAGACGGTCTTGCCAATGGTGCGGGTGATGATCGGCTCAAACAGCCGTAACAGCAGTGGCGCATGGCGCCGGCCGAGCGCAGGGTAGGCACCGGTGGAACTCACGACGACGAGCCGATTGACGCCGGTCTCGCGCATCGCGTTCACGACATTGCGGGTTCCGGCCGAATACGTGTCGATTGGCTGGCGGGTGAACGGCACACCGAGCGTCGACAGCACGGCGTCGGCGCCGGCGACAATCCCGGCGAGGCCATCGCGCCGCACGTCCGCGCCGGCGATCGTCAGCCGCGGATCGGTGATGGGGAAGTCGTCGGGCCGCCGCGTCACAGCCACCGCCGAGTGACCAGCGTCGAGCACGCGACGCGTGAGCAGTCGTCCGGTCACGCCATTGGCGCCAAAGATCACGATTCGCATGAGAACTCCTTCAATAGTTACCGGCGGCGGGTTGCCGTGTTGTGCCGCTGGGGCAGAGCGGGGATCAGAACCGCGCCGGCGACACAGTGCAACGCGGTCAACATCAGTTGGGTGCCCAGGTTCGCGGGTGTCCGGAAGACCGGCACGATGGATAGCACGAGAACGACCAGGGTCAGCGCGATCCAGACGCGCCGGGGGGATGTGGTGTAGCGCTCCAGCAGGGCGATCACCACCCAGCCGGCTATGCCGGCGGCCACGGTGGCGACGATGGTCAGCGCGAGGGTGATCTCCCGGGTGCCGAACGGCGTATCGGCGACGTAGTCGACGTGGGCCAGCCGCCCCAAGAGCCACGCCAGACCGGTTGCCGTGGCGGCGATCGCGATCGTGACCGCCCGACCGGCACGCCACCGAGCGTTGCGGACCACCGGTTGTGCAGCAATATGCGACATCGCAATTCCTTTCGCCGAGCTGTTCGCTACTACGACGAAACGGGCCCGGCGAAAGTTACAGCTGCGGCGCGACTAGGTCGTCAGCACCGTGGCGGCGGCGGTACCGGGTGCGCCGTAAACCTGCGCAAACCCGACTTGCGGCGAGCCCGGGACCTGTCGGTCTCCCGCCTCGCCCCGCAATTGGCGCACCAGCTCGTGCACCTGGCGCAACCCGGACGCACCGATCGGTTCGCCGTTGGCGATCAGCCCGCCGTCGGTGTTGACCGGCATCGCACCGGTGATCTCGGTGGCCCCGTCGGCCAACAGCTTTTCCTGCTCGCCGTCGGCACAGAATCCGGCCTCGGCCATGTGAATCAGCTCCGCACCCGCATCAGTGTCCTGCAGCTGAATCACATCGACGTCTTCCGGTGCCACGCCGGCCTTTTCAAATGCGGCCTTGGCGGCGTAGACGGTCGGTGACACATCCTCGTCAACCGGCGCGTAGGTGGTATTCACCTCGTAGGCGCCGTAGCGGCGGGTGCGGATCTCGACCGCGCGGACGTAAACGGGTTTGTCGGTGAATCGCCGCGCGATTTCGGCGCGGCACATGACGACCGCGGCGGCACCTTCGTCGGGCGTGCAGAACATGTACTGGGTCAGCGGGTAATTCAGCATCGGCGAGTTGAGGATGTCCTCCTCGGACATCGGCTTGCGCCGAAACGCGTTGGGATTCAAGACCCCATTGCGAAAGTTTTTGGCCGCCACCTTGGCAAGCGTGCCGGTCGAGATGCCGTGATCGTGCAGGTAGCGGTTGGCCTTCATGCCAAAGAACTGGGTGGTTAGGTATTGGCCGTTCTCGGCATACCAACTCGGCATTCCGACCAGCGCCGGGTCTTCGGTGAACGCGCCGCGGGGGTGCTTGTCCATGCCGACGGCGATGCCGATGTCGTAGTCACCCAACCGGATGCCGTCGGCGCAAAGCTTGGTCGCGCTGGCCGCCGTCGCGCAGGCGTTGAACACGTCGGTGAACGGAATTCCGGTGAGGCCCACCATGCCCACGATCGCGTCGGGGTTGGCCACTGTCCAGCTGCCACCGACCGCGAACTGGATGTCCTTCCAGTCGACGCCCGCGTCGGCGAGCGCGAGGCGGATCGCGTCCGCGCCCATCTCCATCGCGGACTTGCCCTCGAACCGACCGAATGGGTGCAGGCCCACGCCGATAACGGCAACGTCGTTCATCAGCGCCGCTCCTCCTCATCGCTTCGCTCTGCATCGTCGCCGGCGCGGTTCACGCGATGGCTCCCGATTCCTTGAGTTCGGCGATGCGGTCCCAATCCATGCCGAGCTCCATCAAGACGATTTCGGTGTGCTCGGAGGCTTGTGGCGCGCGGGTGGTCACCAGCGGCTCGTGATTGAACTGGACAGGTCCGCGCACGACGCGGAACGGCTCTCCGCCGCTGGCGAGTTCGACTTCGGCGATCATGTCGTTGGCAATCGCCTGCTCGTCATCGGCCAGCTCAATAAGGCTCTGGAACGGTGCCCACTGACCTTTCATCGTCTTCAGGTGCTGCCGCCAGTACTCAAAGGGCTTGCCGGCGAAGGCCTTCGCGATCAGTTCTGCGGCCGCATCGGCGTTCTGGATCAACGGCAGTACGTCTGCGAAGCGCGCATCGTCGGCGGCCTCGGGGATGCCGAGATGCTCGAACGTGTCGCGGATCAGGCCCGTCGGACTGATGATGCACAGGTTGATCGTGCCGCCGTCGGAGGTTTGGTAGTTGCCCATGAAGGGATTCACGGACGGATTGGCCGAGCCCGGCATCGCATTGCGCATGACCTCGCCGGCCTCCATGCCCTGCGTCACGCTCGCGCCCGCGGCCCACCAGGCCGTGCTGAGCAACGACACGTCGACCTCGAGGGCCTCGCCGGTCCGCTCGCGATGCAGCAATGCTGCGGAGATGCCACCGGCGATGTTCATGCCGCCGATGGAGTCACCAAAACCGGGAATGCCTTGTGGCAGTGCGCCACCCAAGCCCTCCGGCGTCAACGCGTATCCGATGCCGCTGCGCGTCCAGAATGCCGTGCCGTCGTACCCGCCGACATCGCGCTCGGCTCCCTTGTCGCCATATGCGCTGCCGCGGGCATAGACGATGTTCGGGTTCGCGGCGCGGATGTGCTCCACGTCGAACTTGTTCTTCTGCCGCACCCTGGGCATGTAGTTGGTCAGGAACACATCGGAAGTCTTGGCGAGTTCATAGAGCACTTCCTGGCCACCCGGTGTGGACACGTCGATGCCGACGCTGCGCTTGCCGCGGTTGGGATGCTCCATCAGCGGATGTCGGTCGGGGTTGACCTGGATGCCACCCATGTTCAGGAAGCCGCGTTGGGTGTCGCCGCGTAGCGGGTGCTCGACCTTGATGACGTCGGCGCCCCAGTCGGCGAGGATCGCTCCCGCCGCCGGGACGAACGTGAACTGCGCAAGCTCCAGGACCCGAAAGCCCTGCATTACTCTTACCATTTCGAGACCATTTCCCAGACCCTACTTCGCGTCGAAAGTCACCGGAAGCGCCGTCGGCGACCGGAAGGGCTGACCGTGGATGTGTGGGTCGTCGTCGGTCTTCAGGCTGATGTTGGTCAACCTATTCAGCACGCATTCCAGCGCGACGCGGGTCTCCAGGCGCGCCAGGTGAAGGCCCAAGCAGGTGTGCTCGCCGGCGGCGAAGGAGATGTGCGGCATGTGTTTACGGAAGATGTCGAATTCTTCCGGACGTTCCCAGCGTCGTTCGTCCCGGTTCGCAGAACCAATGCACACGCCGATCACCGAGCGCGCCGGAATGTCGACGCCTTCCAGCTCGGCGTCTTCCGTCGTAAAACGTTGGACCATGGTCAAGGGCGTCTCGAAGCGCAGCCCTTCCTCGATCGCCTGTGGGATCAGCTCGCGGTCGGCTTGCACCGCAGCGAACTGGTCCGGATGAGTGAGCAGCAGATACAGCAGGTTTCCCGAAGACCGGTACGTCGTCTCCAGCCCGGCGGGCAGCAGCAGTCGCAGGAAGGAGTAAATCGCTTCGTCGCTGAGCTTTTCGCCATCAATCTCCGCGGTGACCAAATCGCCGATGATGTCCTCGGTCGGCTTGGATCTGCGCTGCTCGATCTGCTCGAGGAAGTAATCCTTGAGCGCCGCCGATGCCTCGAAGGCGCGTTCGTAATTGACGTGGTAGCTGATCAACTGCACGGCGCGCTTACGAAAGGCCGGCAGATCTTCGGCGGGCAGTCCCAGCAGTCGGGCGATGATGCGGGTGGGAAATTCGAACGTGAAATTCCGGACCAAATCGGCTTCGCCAGTCTCGATGAACTCATCGATCATGGCGTTGCAGACCGGCCGCACGATCGTCGGCTCCCACTGGGCAAGCGCTCTGGACTTGAATGCCGCGGACACCAGGTTGCGGTGGTCGCGATGCTTCTTTCCCTCCATCGCAAGAATGGTTGGTCCGGTGAATAGGCCAATCGTCTTGTCCAACGGTTTTGAGCTGAACACCCGCCCGTCCCGGAAGACCCTGTTAACCGCGTCGAACGACATCGCGGAGTACTCACGCTTAGGCCGAAACGACTCGGGGGTCTTGGAGTAGTCCATGACTGTGCCGCGGAACACGCCGGTTTCCCGGCGCCTCCGGGCGAAGAACGGGTACGGGTCACGCAGATCAACGGCGTCCTCGCCGGTTGCGGCGGGGGTGTGGACGTTGGTCGTCACCTAGATCTCCAGCATCTTCAGCTTGAACAGGCTGTCCTTGCGTAAGATCGTACTGTAATTCTTACAGTAGGCAATATGGGGTCGCGGTCAACCCGTCAGCCATTCACCGCCTGCTCGCGTGCCCACCGGTAGTCGGCCTTGCCCGAGGGGCTGCGCTCTATGACCGGACGGAACACGATCGCCTTGGGCAGCTTGTAGCGAGCCAGAGATTGCGCGGCGTGCGCGACCAGTTCGTCGGCGCCGGCATGTGCGCCCTCGGCGAGCGCTACAACCGCAACGACCTCCTGTCCCCAACGTTCGCTTGGGCGCCCGGTGACCACCACGTCGCCCACAGCGGGATGCGACGCGATCGCGGTTTCGACCTCTTCGGCGAAGATCTTCTCGCCGCCGGAATTGATGGTCACCGAATCGCGGCCCAGCAATTCGATAGCGCCGTCGGCGCGGTGGCGCGCGCGGTCGCCGGGAATCGCGTACCGCACGCCATCGATCACGGGGAATGTCTTGGCTGTCTTGGCCGCGTCGCCCTTGTAGCCCAGGGGAATGTAGCCTCGTTGCGCCAGCCAGCCGATGCCGTCGTGACCGGGCTCCATGATGGCGGTAAGGTCTTCGGTCGCCACGACGGTGTCGGGTCCGGCGTTGAAAGTGCCGGTCGACACCGCCCCCGACATTGACATGTGGTGCATCTGCCCACCGGTCTCCGACGATCCGACGCCATCGACGACGACAACGTTTGGCAGCACTTCGATCAGGCGCTGCTTGACGTACGGGGTGAGGAGGGCGCCGCCATTGGCAACCACTGCCAACGACGACACATCGGCTGTCCCGTTTTTCAGGCCCCTCTCGATGGCGGTAACTAGGGGTCGCGCGATCGCATCACCGACCACCGCCACCGCCATCACGCGCTCCCGCTCGATGGTGCGGACCACGTCTTCGGCGTCCAAATGATCGACGACCGAAGGGAAGACGACGGTTTGTCCGGTGGTGAGTGCCATCATCATGGACCACTGCGCCGCACCGTGGATCAGCGGCGGCAAAATCAGCAACTTGGTGCCGGGGCCCGCGGTCGCTCCGGCAACGATCTCGTCGACGGATCCGAAGGGCTCGCCGGTCAAGAAATTGCGCCCGCCAAAGGACGTCATGAAGATGTCGTGCTGCCGCCACAGCACCCCCTTCGGCATTCCCGTCGTGCCACCGGTGTACAGGACGTACAGGTCGTCGGGCGAGTGTCGCACGGGCGGCGGTTCCGGCGAACTGGATGCCAGGGCGGTCTCGTAATCCACTGCGCCGTAGAGCAAGTCGTTGCCCGAGTCATCGGCGATCTGAATCAGGACCCGCAGCCGCGGAAGATCCGGGAGGACTTCGGCCACGCGTGGCGCGAACGCGGCATGGTAGATCAGGGCGGTCGCCCCCGCATCCGCCAGCAGATATTGCAGCTCACTCTTGACATACCGGAAGTTGACGTTGAACGGGGCAACTCGAGCCTGGAACGTGCCGAGCAACGCCTCGACGAATTCGTTTCCGTTGTAGGCGTAGATGCCTAGCAAGTCCTGACCCACCTCGTGGCCGGCGAGCGCGGAGCGCTCGGTGTGGCACCCCAGTCCCCGCGAGTGCAGGTATCCGGCGAGCCGGTTCGACCGCTCGATGAGCTGCGCATAGCTGTAACGCCGTTCCCCCCGGATCACCAGGTCGCGGTCGGGAATCGCGGCGGCCACGGCCTTCGCGACGGCGGGCACCGTGAATTGTGTTGTGGTGTCGGACATCATCCCTCTTACGGCTGGTGGGGTAGCAGGCGGACCATCAGGCCGTTGGCTTCGCTGAGCAGTGTGCCGTCGGCAGCCGTCATGCTAGCGGCAACGAAGAATTTCCTGCCGTCGACGTCGGCGATGCGGCCTTGGGCGGTCAACGGCTCGTCGATCGGGGTGATGCTGCGGTAGTCGACATGCAAGTATGCTGTTCGGGTGGGAGGCACGCCGGCCGTGGAAACGATCATCCCGAACAGCCAGTCATAGAACAGCGGGATCGTGCCGCCGTGCGCCGCGGTCACAGTGCTTTTGGGGATCTTCCCGCAGGCGCTGCTCGACCTGGCCGATCACGCAGCCCAGGTCGTGCACTGAGTCAGCCGCTCGTCGACGCCCGTTGCCAAACCCGGGACAGGTCGGCTGCCGGACCCGTGGTCGTTAGTGGGCCGTTAGGGGTGGAAGTCGAAGAAACCCGACACCTCACTAAGTGTGTTGTAAAAGCCCGAACTCATGCTGCCCGTGTTGAAGTAGCCCGAGTTACCCACGCCCGAGTTACCCACACCCGAGTTGTTTGGCGTGCCTGGCGGGCCGCTAGAGCCCGAGTTGAAGATACCCGTGTTGTCGTTGCCGCTGAAGTTCAAGAAGCCAACGGCGTCGTGCACTTTCATATCCCCATGCTGGCCATTCACCATGTTCAAGAAGCCCACGGAGGAACTCGAGTTCAAGATGCCCACGTTACCGCCCGGGCTGCCGGAGTTAAGGATGCCAATGTTCCCGCCGGGGCCGGTCAAGTTAAAGAAGCCCGAGTCGGATTGGAAGTTCATTGACGCAGGGCCCTCGTTAAAGAAGCCCGAGCTGAGGTTGACGTTGTTCATAAAGCCCGTGTCATCGTGGCCGATGTTGAAGAAGCCCGAGTTATGGCCGGGGCCCGAGGGATTGGAGAGGGTATTCAGGCCCGTGTTGAAGAAGCCGGACATGCCCATGCCCCCAGGCCCGACACCCGTGTTCCCGTAGCCCGAGTTCCCGTTCGTGGGTGGAAGGCCATAGTTGAAGAAGCCTGTGTTCAGATTGACGGAGTTGAAGAGGCCCGTGTTGGCGTCCCCCGCGTTGAAGAGACCGGTGTTGACGCTGCCCGAGTTGAAGAAACCGGTGTCGAGGTTGCCCGAGTTGAAGAAGCCCGTGCTGCCCTGGGACACGGCGAAGGGTGGGATTATGACGAGCGGGCCGCCGGAGTCGAAGGCCCCCGTGTTGAAGATGCCCGAGTTGAAGACACCAAAGTCCGCCTCGCCCGCGTTGAAGAAGCCGAAGTTGAATAAGCCCCCGTTCCAGGCGCCCACGTCAACGCTGCCCGCGTTGGAGAGGCCCACATCGAAGGTGCCCGCGTTACCGATGCCCATGTTTTGGGAGCCCGCGTTCCCTATGCCCATGTTATGGTCGCCCGGGTTGAAGGAACCGGTGTTGGTGCTGCCCGCGTTCCACAGGCCGGTGTTGATGCTGCCGGTGTTCCCGATGCCGGTGTTGGTGCTGCCCGAGTTGAACAAGCCGAAGTTGTGGTCACCCGAGTTGAAGAAACCGACGTTGTCGGTGCCCGAGTTCCCGAAGCCCATGTTCCCGGAGCCCGAGTTCATCCCGCCAAAGCCCATCATGTTGTTGCCGGTGAGCCCAATGCCAATGTTGTTGTTGCCGGTGTTGCCGAAGCCGATGTTGTTGTTGCCGGTGTTGCCGAAGCCGATGTTCCCAAGGCTAAGATTCGAGTTCAGCCCGCCAATGCCCACCTGGCCGCTGCCGAGAAGCCCGATGCCGCTGTCGTTGTTGCCCAGGTTCCCGAGGCCAATATCGTTGCCGACGTTCGGAAAGCGCCCCACCGCCGTGCCGAGGTTCGCGAAGCCGAAATTGTTGCTGCCGAGATTCCAGCCGCCCACGTTTTGGTCGCCGATGTTGCCCCCGCCGATGTTGAAGCTGCCGACGTTGCCGCTGCCCACATTGCTGTTGGAGAGGATTAGGTCGCGGGTGTCCCCGTTTCCGCTGCCGATGTTGAAGCTGCCGAAGTTGCCGCTGCCCAGGTTGAGACTGCCGATGTTCCCGCTGCCCACGTTGTAGTTGCCGTTAACGAGAATCGTCGATCCCCCTTCGGTGATCAGGCCTCCGCGGTTTGCGCTGCCCAGGTTGAGGTTGCCGTTTAAGTTGCCGCTGCCTAGGTTGAAATCGCCTGTATTCCCGAAGCCCAGGTTTAAGGTGCCCTTGTTTCCAAAGGGGCCCGTTTCAATCTGCTGCACCAAAGCGGTTGGCGTGATCGCCTGGGCGGAGCCCGGGGCCGCACTCGTCAACGCCTGCGCGACGTTGGACTCGGTATTGGCATACGCGGTCGCACCGGCACCCAAGAGCTGGACGAACTGCTCATGAAATGCCGCCGCCCGGGCGCTGGCCGCCTGAAATGCCTCGCCGTGCGCACCGAACAACGCTGCGATCTCCGCCGACACCTCATCCAGTGCCGCAGGCAGCACCCCGGTTGTCGAGGCCGCTGCGGCCCTGTTGGCGGCGCCTAGGTTCGAAGCAATACCCGCCAAATCCGTTGCCGCTGTTGACACCATCTCCGGCGTCGCGATCAGGAACGACATCTCGCCACCTCCGACCAGCGATCGGACTGGGCACCGCCCAGTCATACGAAAATCCCGGGACACGCAGAGCGTACGCCAGATTCCGGCGGAAATGGCGGTTCTGCAAATAATATTTTCAAAAATCCAACGCCATCTACTGCGTACGTTAAGGACGGTTATTGCGTGCGTTACGGACCGGTTTTAACCCATTGGCCGGCATCGCCGACGATCCGACGGGTACCGCACCCGACAGGCTGACGTTCTGCGCGCTGGGGCCTGCCGCGACGATGGTGTTGTCCTGCAGGATCGGCAACACCGTCGACATGTTCCACAGGTCGCGGGTCGACCGCCGGTGGTCACGTCGTTGATCGTCTTGGTGCCGTTGAGCGCGACGTCGATGTTCGACTGGATGCTGCGATCTCAGATTGAGGTGAAGTTCGTACGCCAAATCCGTTGCAGCGTCGGCGATTGGCTCTGCCGGGCAGTCCCTCGGTGGACAGTCCCCGCCATCCGCAGCGCCGGGCGATGGGCAGTTCCCTCGGAGAGCTACAGCACCAGATGCCCTGCATGACAACGGATCTGGCGCAGATTACGCCCACGCGCCCACCCCATCAGATCCTGCAGCCGGCGCATCGCGGCCACCAACCTGCCCAGCTCGGGTGCCGCGTAATCGACCGGTTTGATTTCGGGAAATCCCCCGCGTACCCCTGGTGCGGTGTCGGTCATGGCTGCTTCCACACCCGAAGCAAATCGTCGGTCGTGGTGATGGTCGCCAGCAGCGACAGCGTGTTGGCGATGACGGCGGCGCCGTATTCGGTGGGTATGCCGGCAACGGCGTCTTGAGGCACGATCACGCGGTAGGCGGCGTTCACCGCATCCATGACGACATTGGGGATCGCGATATTCAGCGAAACACCGACCACCACGATGGTGGTCACCCCGAGGTTCCGCAGCACCGCGTCGAGGTCGGTGCCCCCCATCGGCCCGACGCCATGCCAGCGGCTCAGCACGAGATCGGTTGGCTCGGGACCCAATTCCGGCAGCACGGCCGCTCCCGGCGTACCCGGGAGGATGTTCACCTCACCGCGCCCGATAGCGAAGATCTTGGCGTTGTGGTTGGACCCGAGCCCGTCGGGCCGTTGCTGCACCAAGCAGTGCACGACGCGCACCCCGGCCGCCCGCGCCACCGGCAACAGCCGCACGATGTTGGGCAGTGCGACGCGGCGCGCCTCCTCGGCGAGCAGCGCCAGCCCGGCGTGCGGGCCGATTACCGCGCCTTGGCACTCCTGGGTGACGATCGCGGTGTGCCCGGGCTGAACGAGGTCGGTGAGTTCGGGCTTCATGCTGGGACATCGTAGAACTGCGTGGCCCACTTCCGCAGCGCCATATACCCTTTCGCGTCGACCTTGGAGAGCGGCGGACGTTCCACGTATTTCTGGTAGCGCCAGATTTCCAAATCGTCGAAGACGGTGGACAGGAACTGCTTTTCAATCAGGTCGCGCAGCTTGCCGTGTGGCACGTCGGCGGCGTCGCCGGGGATTCGCGGCCACCAGATCGAGTAGAACAGGTCCGAACACTCATCATCGACGGGCGTGCAGGTGAAGATCAGCCGATGATTCTGCGCACCCTCGAAGACACTGATCGCGCCTCCGAGGCCGAACAGGTGGCTGTGGAACCGCAACGCGAGATCCTCGGGGTTGTCGCTACTCGCGTCCGGCCAACCCGCAACGAATTGCCATTCGTGGTCGACGATCTGCCAGTCCAGCACCCTGGGCGTCACCGTGGCGTGGTGGACGTATTCGAAGTGGGCGCTGTCGGGGGCGTTCTCCGCCACGATCTGCGGATGCACCGGTTCGCGCTCGGCCCGCCGGGAGAATTCCGGATACGCCCGGTAATAGGCCGCCGGGTCCGTCTCGAACTGCGGGAACTTCCGGAAGATGTCCGGCATTTCCCACTGCGGTTCCTTGCCGTCCGGCTGATGCCAGACGAACACGCAGTCGTACTGCTCCCGCACGGGAAACACTCGCAGTCGCAGCGCCCGGTTGGGTCGGTCCGGTTGATACGGGATGTAGCGGTTGCTTCCGTCGGGTCCCCAGCGCCAGCCATGGAACGGGCACTCGACGCAGTCGCCCACCACCTTGCCGCCGTGGCCGATGTGCGCGCCGAGGTGTTTGCAGTGCGCTTCGAGAACATGCAGCTCACCGGACTCGTCTCGGTACGCGACCAGATCCTCGCCGAAGTAGTGCAGCGGCCGGACCTCGCCGATCGGGAATTCGGGCGACCACCCGACCATGAACCACCCGGTGACTTTCCAGGTGAACGGCACTTTCACGCCGGCGCCTCCCGCACTCGTTGATACTAAATCCGTTACAGTATAGATTTCAGCAGTTCGTCGATCATGTGGCAAGGGAGCTCTATGGGCGGAGAGGGCGTTCGCGCGGCTGACCTGCGGGAAGCGCTTTGGCGGCTGAAGGGGCGCGATGTCGACTGACGCCGACGCGCGCTTCGACGCCCTGGTCATCGGCGCGGGGTTCTCCGGCCTGTACGCGCTCCATCGGCTGCGGCAGCTCGGACTACGGATCCGGGTGCTGGAGAGGGCCGAAAACGTCGGCGGCACCTGGCTGTTCAACCGGTACCCGGGTGCGCGATGCGACATTGAGAGCATCGAGTACTCGTATAGCTTCTCCGACGAGATTCAACAGGAATGGGTTTGGACGGAGTCGATGCCGGCCCAGGCCGAAATCGAGGCCTATCTGAACTTCGTCGCCGACCGTCTTGACCTTCGCCGCGACATCCAGTTCGACGCCGACGTCGTCGCGATGGCCTTTGACGACGAAGCCGGCGCCTGGGTGGTGCGAACCGAAGCGGGTGAGTCCTTTATCGCTTCGTTCGTCATCGCGGCCACCGGCATCCTGTCGGCGCCGTTGGAGCCCGACATCCCCGGGATGGCGACCTTCACCGGAACATCGCTGTTTACCAGCCGCTGGCCGAAGGAGGGCTGCGATCTCACCGGAATGCGCGTCGGCGTCATCGGCACGGGCTCGACCGGTGTTCAGCTCATTCCTATCGTGGCCCGGGAAGCCTTACAGCTCTATGTGTTCCAGCGTTCGCCCGCCTACACGCTGCCGTGGCGCGTGCGGCGATTCGAGCCCGGCGAGCTGGATGGGATGAAAGCCCGCTACGACGAGATCCGAGCGGCCCAACGGGCCCACCCGGTCGGCGCGGCGCGGCTGAGCGCCTTTTCGGTGCTGCTCGAGATGCTCGGCAGGCCGCCGTTGAAGTCCGCGACGCGCGAGCAGCAGTTGCGCGCGATCGACGAGAACGGCGTGCTGGGCGCGTTGAATTGGGGCGACATCTTCTTCGACATCGATGCCAACCGGATGGCCGCCAAGCTGTACGGCGAGGCGGTAGCCCGGATCGTCAAGGATCCCGACACCGCGGCCGCGCTTGTGCCCGACCACCCCTTCGCCTGCAAACGACCGATCATTGACCAGGGCTACTACGAGACGTTCAACCGGGACAACGTCACCCTCGTCGACCTCCGCGAGGCGCCGATCCGCGAAGTGACACCGTCCGGCATCCGCACCGAGCACGATTCGTACGAACTCGACGCGATCGTCTATGCGACCGGGTTCGACGCTATGACCGGTGCGCTAAGCCGCATGGACATCCGCGGCCGCGGCGGCATGAAGCTCGGCGAATTCTGGGCCAGCCAGGGGCCGCTGTCATATCTCGGTTTGGCGGTCGCCGGCTTCCCGAACTTGTTCACGGTCCAGGGCCCCGGCAGCCCGAGTGCGGCGACCAACTTCGTCGCCGCGCTGGAGCAGCATGTGGAGTGGATCGGTGACTGCATCGCATACCTGCACGCCAACGGGATTCGAACCATCGAGGCCCTGGCCACCGCTCAGCAGGAGTGGATCGACCACGCCACCGCGCTCGTCGCGCCGACGGTGCTAGTGCACCCGTCCTGCAACTCTTGGTACAACGGTGGCAATGTGCCCGGCAAGAAACGGATGTACATGGGCTATACGGGCGGAATCCCCGAATACCGCCGCCGCTGCGACGAAATCGCGGCCGGCGGATACACCGGTTTCAAGCTGACCTAGCGGGTTGGAGGTGAGTGGCATGTCGTGGGCGACACGGGGGCTGGGCTTCAGCAGGGAGCTGGCCCGCGAGCTGGGCATGCTGCTGCCGCGTACGGTGGCCGGCCTTAACGAATCGACAGGCTGGGCGCCGGTGTCGCCGCGCGGGGTGCGTCAGTTCGGTGAGGTCATGCTGGACGAGCTTGTGCTGAGCGGCTTTTCGCTGCTGGCCGGCGGCCCGCCGGCGATTCGGCCGGTGCATGCATGCACCGCGGCGGCCGAGGAATTGTCGGCGCTGGGCATCGAGGGTGCGCATGCCGAGCCGAAACCGTTGCGGGCGACCTCAATACGGCGGGGGCGCTTGCCTGGTTTTGGGGCCGGACTGGTGTATGAACGGATGACGTTCGAACATGATCCGAGCCTGCCGGCGACGCTCGAAGCCGCCGGCTTAGGTGGGCCGGCGCGCGCGGTGGTGCACCTGTGCCGGCACCCTGGCGGCCCAAGGCCGTGGCTGGTATGGGTGCATGGCGCCGGTCAGGGCGGCACAGAAGACTTGCTGCTGTCCCGAATCGGCCGAATACATCAGGGGCTGGGATTCAACGTCGCCATGCCGGTGCAACCCGGCCACGGTTGCCGACGCCGCGAATGGCCGGCCTACCCGGACGTGGATCCGCTGGGCAATGTCGCGGGGATGATGCGCGCGGTGTCGGAGGTCCGCGCCGTCGTCCGTTGGGCGCAACCGCAAGCCACGACCGTTGTGGTGTCTGGGATTTCGATGGGCACCCCGGTGGCCGCGCTGGTTTCCCATCTTGAGAGGCAGGTCGATGCGGTGGCGCTGTATACCCCGATCCTGGGGCTCAACGCGATGATCGCGCGACACCTGGCGCGCTGGGGGCCATCCCGCGACGGGTTCCGGGACCTGTTGGGATCCGAGGAAGTGTCGAAGCTGACCGCGGTGATCGATCCGCTGAGGGTCGACCCTGCGCCACCACCGTCCCGCCGGCTCATCGTCGGGGCGTGGCACGACCGGATGGCGATGCGCGAGCCTGCGGTTGCGTTGCAGGAGCGCTGGGGTGGCCAGCTGTACTGGTACGACGGCAGCCACGTCGGTCACCTGTTCTCCCGCCGCGTTCAGCGCGTCACCGAGCGTTTCCTGCGCGACGTGGCCGAGTGATGGCCGCCGTGCGCACGGCCCGCGAAGTGGTCGAGCTCTACAACCTCGTCGTCTGGAACGAGCGCGACCTGGCGCTGGCCGAGGAGTTATTCGCCGACACTGTGGTCCGGCACGAAGTAGGGGAGGCACATACCCTGACTCGCGAGCAGGCGGTCAGCCGGGTCAGGGACGTCTGGGAGATGTTCGAGAACTTGCACTTCGATCTGAATATCGTCGTCGCCGGCGACGACGGTGAGCATGTCGCGATCGTCTACGACTCGTCGATGACCACCAAGGACGGTACCGAAACGAACGTCGCCAGCATCGAGGTGTTCCGCGTGGTTGACGGCAAGATCACCGAGGTCTGGAATTGCGGCTACAAGCAAGGGGTTTGGAATTGAACGAGCGCGCACTGGACGAGCTGGGCTACTACCTGCTGGCCGGGGCCGGCGGTGAGGGGCCGGCGACCTTGATGGACGAGGCGCGCCGCGGCGAGGAGTTGGGCTTCGGCACCGCGTTCATCTCCGAACGGTGGAACGTCAAGGAGGCCTCGTCGCTCGTCGGCGCCGCGTGTGCGGTGACCAACCGGATGCAGATCGCCACCGCCGCAACCAATCACAACACCCGTCATCCGTTGATAACCGCATCGTGGGCGACCACCATGCACCGCCTCTCCAGCGGGCGATTCACGCTGGGTGTCGGCCGCGGCATCGCCGCGATCTACGGGGCGTTCGGCATCCCCGCGGTGACGACCGCACAGATGCAGGATTGGGCCCAGGTCATGCGCCGACTGTGGCATGGCGAGGTGATCTTCAACCACGACGGCCCGATGGGCAAGTACCCAATCCTGTTTCTCGACACGGACTTCGACGAAGACATTCGCCTGGCGTTGGTGGCTTTCGGGCCCAACACGCTTGCGCTCGGCGGTCGGGTGTTCGACGATGTCATCCTGCACACCTACTTCACCCCCGAGACGTTGCAGCGCTGCGTCAAGACCGTCAAAGACGCCGCGGAGCAGGCTGGCCGCGATCCGGCCAGCGTGCGGGTGTGGTCGTGTTTCGCGACCGTCGGCGACCACCTTCCCGAAAAGTTGCGGCTTAAGAAGACCGTCGCCCGCTTGGCCACCTACCTTCAGGGCTACGGTGATTTGATGGTGCGTACCAATGATTGGGATCACGCTGTACTGCAACGATTCCGGGAAGACCCCGTGGTGACCTCGATCGCCGGGGGAATCGACCACAAGGCCACGCCCGAGCAGATTGAGCACATCGCCGGATTGATTCCCGGCGAGTGGCTGGAGGCGTCGGCCACCGGATCGGCTCAACAATGTGTGGACCGCATCCGCGAGGAGTTCGATTACGGCGCGGACGCGGTGATCATGCACGGCGCCACGCCAGACGAGCTCGAGCCGATCGTCGCCGCCTACCGAGCGTCACCTCACCCGCGGGACGGGTAGGAGACGTATGTCAAAGTACTTGAAGGACAAGGTCATTATCGTAACCGGCGCAGCCAGCGGCTTCGGCAGGCTGATTTCGGAAAAGTGTGCCGCCGGCGGCGCGAAGGTTGTCGGCGTGGACGTCAACGCCGAAAGCCTGGACGAGGTCTTCGAGGGCATCCGGGCCGCCGGCTTCGAAGGCACCGCACATGTTGCCGACGTCGCTGACATGGCCCAGGTCAAAGCGGCGGCCCAACACGCCGTCGACACTTACGGTGCCATCGACGTGATCGTGAACAACGCAGGTGTCATGCCGCTGGCGTTTTTCGCCGACCACGAGCGCGCGTGGGAAAAATGGCACAAGGCGATCGACATCAACATCAAGGGCGTGGTGAACGGCATCTCGGCCGTCTACGACACGATGATCGAGCAGGGCCGGGGCCAGGTCGTCAACATTTCGTCCATCTACGGCAACGCCGGGACCGAAGGCTCCGGCGTCTACAGCGCGACCAAGGCGGCAGTCGATGTGCTCTCGGATTCGTTGCGGGTCGAGGCCCAGGGCAGGATCAAGGTGACCACGGTCAAGCCGACCGGCGTCCTCGGAACCAATCTCGCCAGCGGGGTCGTCAACGAAGCGGCGATCATCGGCATCGCCGGACACAAAGGCGCCCAGCTCTTCGAGAATGTCGGCAACCTGCAGAACGGAGCCCTTCGACCCGAGCAGATGGACGTTGACTCGGTGGAGTATTGGCTGATCACCCCCGATGACCTGGCAAACGCGGTGGTGCACGTCATTGACCAACCCTGGGGAATCAACATCAGCGACGTCACGGTACGGGCGAGCGGCGAAAATTACGTCTGCTGAGCTGAAGTGGTTGCAGCCGTCTGACGTGCTGGGCTGCGACTGATTTGAGTGGGATTTGCGCACCGAGTCGGGGTGCACATGAACCGCAAATCCGCTAGCACCGGCGCTATCGCTTTCGAGAGTCGCCTCATGGTTGGCGCCGGACCCGATGTCAGGTCCGGGTACTGGCACCGCAGTTCTCACGGCACGATGGCGGTGCGGCATACGGGTTCGGCGGCGGCTTGCCGGCTGTGAAGACCTCGCTGTAGGGAAGCGAGCAGCGCGTCACGCGTCTCGCGCGGATCAATGAGTTCGTCGAAGCCCATGTGCTCGGCCGATCGAAACGACGCTTGTAACTCGGCGTTGCGCAGCTTGGCGGAGAGGTCTTCACCGGCGTGCGACGCCTTGCTCAGCGCCGCCGCGCTCATGGCACCCATCGTCGCGCCCGGGTAGGCGAAGGTCGCAACCTGGTGGTCGTACCCCAGCAGCGACATGACCATGGAACCGAACCCGTACGCCTTGCGCAGCGTGACGTGCAGCTTCAACGTGGTGGCCGCGGTCTGGGCGGCAAACATTCGCGCACCGGCGCGCAGCACGCCGCTGCGCTCCGACCGACTGCCGGGCAGCATGCCGGGGTTGTCGGCGAGGAAGACGATCGGCAGGTGAAACGAGTCGGCCACCATGATGAAGTGCGCCGCCTTGTCTGCGGCGTCGGCGTCGATGGAGCCGGCCAGCACCTGGGGCTGGTTGGCGACGACCGCTACCGGGTGGCCGCCGAGATGGGCCAGCGCGCAGATGATCGCCTTGCCGAATAGCGGTTGGACCTCGAACCAGTCCGGCCGGTCGAAGACCACGTCGAGGACGGCGCGCATGTCATAGACCCGGCGGTTGTCGCGGGAGACGATGTCGAGTAGCTCCGGTGTCTGCCGCGGCTCGCTGGTCTGATCAGCGGGCAGCGGCGACGGGTACGACCATGCGCTCGACGGGAAGTACGACAGGTAGCGGCGGATGTCGTCGAGCACGGCCTCGTCGTCCTCGGCGACGTTGTGGATCACCCCGCTGGGTACGGCGACGTCCGGTCCTCCGAGGTCCTCCTTCGAAATGTCTTCTCCGGTGGACTCTTTGACGACAGGAGGCCCGGCGGTGAAGATCGCGCCCTGCCTGCTCATGATTCGGAAGTCGCACACCGGGGCCACCAGTGCGCCGTGTCCGGCCGAGGGGCCGAGCACGGCGGCGACGGTCGGGACGCGACCCGAGCACTGCGCCTGGGCGAGCAGGTCGGTCGGGGTGCGCCCGTAATGCCCGCCGGTGGGACGAAAGCCCGCGCCTTCGAGCAGCATCACCAGCGGAATCTTGTCGCGCAGCGCCAGTTCGGCGATGCGGTATCGCTTGGAGTTGCCTCCCGGTCCGATGCTGCCGGCCATTGTGGTGAAGTCCTCGGCGCCCAGCATCACCGGCGAGCCGTTGATCGAGCCGGAGCCGACGACGAGCCCGTCGGCGGCGATCTCACCGCCGACGAGGGTGCCGAGTTCGCGGAACGTGTTCGGGTCGAGGAGCCGTTCGATGCGTCCGCGGGCGTCGAGCTTGCCCTTGCCGCGGTGCTTGTCGAGGCGCTCGGGCCCGCCCATGGCGCGCGCGTGCCGACGGCGACTGTCGAGATCCTCGAGCGTCGCGTCCCAATCCTGGGCTTTTGTCATCCTTCTGTCCTACCTCGTGCAGATGCTGTGCGCACCTAGTCCGACGGTGGCGACCCGTCCCCCGCACGCGGGAGGTGCCCCCAGCGCCCGGCTACGCCGCGCTTGCGATCGCCACTAGATGAGCAGGGTCACATACTGGATTGCTTACTGTAAAGTTACCCGCATGGCTAGCGCCCCCCGCCTCAAGCTCGACGGGGGCATCCCCAATCAACTGGCCCGGGTGCCCGACCGGGCCCGCGAACTGGAACAAGACGGGTATGACGGGGGCTGGACCGCCGAAACCAGCCACGACCCATTTCTGCCGCTGCTGCTGGCCGCCGAACACACCTCGCGACTCGAGTTGGGCACCAACATCGCGGTGGCGTTCGCGCGCAATCCGATGATCGTCGCCAACATCGGCTGGGACCTGCAGGCGTATTCGCAGGGTCGCTTCATCCTGGGGCTGGGCACCCAGATTCAGCCCCATATCGAGAAGCGTTTCAGCATGCCGTGGAGTCATCCGGCGCGCCGGATGCGCGAATTCATCTCCGCGTTACAAGCGATCTGGTCGGCGTGGAAGGACGGCACAAAACTCCGCTTCGAGGGCGAGTTCTACACGCACAAGATCATGACGCCCATGTTTACGCCCGAGCCGCAACCGTATTCGGCGCCGAAGGTTTTCCTCGCCGCCGTCGGCGAGGCGATGACCGAGATGTGCGGCGAGGTCGCCGACGGCCACCTTGGCCACCCCATGGTCTCGAAGCGCTACCTCGAAGAGGTGACTTTGCCGGCGCTGATGCGCGGCATGCAGCGCTCCGGGCGCGATCGCAGTGACTTCGAGGTGTCCTGCGAAGTGCTCGTAGCCACCGGCGATAACAACGCCGAACTGGCGGCCGCCACTGCCGCGGTGCGCAAGCAGATCGCGTTCTACGGATCGACACCGGCCTACCAGAAGGTCCTCGAGCTGCATGGCTGGGGCGACTTGCACCCCGAACTTCGCCGGTTGTCCCTGGAAGGGGAGTGGGACGCCATGGGCTCGCTCATCGACGACGAGATGCTCGCGGCTTTCGCCGTCGCGGGCCCTGTCGACACCATCGCCGCGGCCCTGACAAGCCGCTGTGACGGCATCGTTGACCGCGTCCTACCGATCTTCTTGACAGCTTCCAAGTCCTGTATCACCGCCGCACTGAAGGAGTTTCGCGAGTGAGCACAACGACGATGGACGAGGCCGCAAAGCTCTTGGCAGACCCGCTGGCGTACACCGACGAGCAGCGGCTGCACGCGGCGCTGGCTCATCTGCGCGCCAGCGCACCCGTGTCGTGGGTCGAGGTGCCGAACTACCGGCCGTTCTGGGCGATCACCAAACACACCGACATCATGGACATCGAGCGCGACAACGCGCTGTTCACCAACTGGCCGCGCCCGGTCCTGACGACCGAAGAGGGCGACGAGCAACAAGCAGCCGTGGGCGTCCGCACCCTGATCCACCTGGACGACCCGCAGCACCGGGTGGTGCGTGCCATCGGTTCCGACTGGTTTCGCCCAAAGGCGATGCGGGCTTTGAAGGTTCGCGTCGACGAACTGGCCAAGATCTACGTCGACAAGATGATGGCGGTGGGCCCCGAATGTGACTTCGTTCAGCAGGTCGCCGTCAACTACCCGCTCTACGTGATCATGTCGCTGCTGGGGCTGCCCGAGGCCGACTTCCCGCGCATGCTCAAGCTGACCCAGGAGCTGTTCGGCAGCGATGACTCGGAGTTCAAACGCGGCACCACGGTCGAAGAACAGCTGCCCGTCTTGCTCGATATGTTCCAGTACTTCAACGGGGTGACCGCCGCACGCCGGGAGCATCCGACGGAGGATCTCGCGTCCGCAATCGCCAACGCCCGCGTTGACGGCGAACCGCTGTCGGACATCGACACCGTGTCGTACTACCTCATCGTCGCCACCGCCGGTCACGACACGACCAGCGCGACCATCTCCGGCGGGCTGCAGGCGCTCATCGAAAACCCGGACCAGCTCGAGCGCCTGCGCGGCAACCTCGACCTGATGCCGCTGGCCACCGAGGAGATGATTCGCTGGGTTACCCCGGTCAAAGAGTTCATGCGCACCGCCGCCAAGGACACCGTCGTGCGCGGAATACCCATCGCCGCAGGCGAATCCCTGCTGCTGTCGTACGTGTCGGCCAACCGCGACGAGGATGTCTTCGACGACCCGTTCCGCTTCGACGTCGGGCGCGACCCCAACAAACACGTCGCCTTCGGCTATGGCGTGCATTTCTGCATGGGTGCCGCCCTGGCCCGCATGGAGGTCAACAGCTTCTTCTCCGAGCTGCTGCCGAGGCTCAAATCCATTGAGCTGACCGGTGACCCGGAACTCGTTGCCACCATCTTCGTCGGCGGCCTCAAACACCTGCCGGTTCGCTACTCGCTGAAGTGAACGCGGCCCGCCCATTGCGCTCACTACACTCCCCGTGGAGGACTAGGCGATGACGCAAAGGACGATTGTCATTACCGGTGCCAGTGACGGCATCGGGGCCGCTGCGGCGCGCCGGTTGCGACGGAGTGGCGAAAACGTTGTGGTGGTGGGGCGGTCGGAAAGCAAGACCGCGGCCGTGGCCGCGGAATTGAACGCCGACTATTTTGTGGCCGACTTCGCCGATCTGTCTCAGGTGCGAGCCTTGGCAGACAAAATTCGCTCCGAGTACTCACGTGTCGACGTATTGGCCAACAACGCCGGCGGCATGTTCACCAAAGTCCATGAGACCGCCGACGGTCACGAGATCACCTTTCAGGTCA
>Ga0310914_10000576_pt1 | contig 21956 bp, 9 predicted proteins | sample GREbulkMGAN108_FD_203450 | JGI IMG/M metagenome (GOLD analysis project Ga0310914, IMG submission 203450) | Lab enrichment of tropical soil microbial communities from Luquillo Experimental Forest, Puerto Rico - GRE.bulkMG.AN108 | ecosystem: Environmental > Terrestrial > Soil > Tropical forest >... | reverse complement strand
GCGATTTCGTCGAAAAGTATTTCACTGGGACGGCGACGACGATCGAGGGTGTGGGCCTGCACGAGATCGCCCGGGAGGCGGTCGAGCGGCACCGACACGCCTATGGCGACGACCCGATCTACCGCGACATGCTCGATGTCGGCGGCGATTATGCGTTTCGGCTGCGCGGCGAAGACCATGCCTGGACGCCGCAATCAGTCGCCAAATTGCAGCACGCCGTGCGCGGTAATTCATTGGCCGAATACCGGGCTTTTGCCGCGACCATCAACGACCAGAGCGAGCGGCTGCTGACGATCCGCGGGCTGATGACGTTCGACTTCGCCAAGGACCCGGTGCTGCTTGACGAGGTCGAGCCGGCGAGCGAGATTGTCAAACGTTTCGCGACCGGCGCAATGAGCTTCGGCTCCATCAGCCGCGAAGCGCATACGACACTCGCTATTGCGATGAACCGCATCGGCGGTAAATCCAATACTGGTGAGGGCGGCGAAGAGGCCGAGCGGTTCAACACTCTGGAGAACGGCGACTCAAAGCGTTCGGCAATCAAGCAAGTTGCCTCCGGCCGGTTTGGCGTGACCACTGAATACCTGGTCAACGCCGATGTCCTGCAGATCAAGATGGCGCAGGGCGCCAAACCCGGCGAAGGCGGGCAATTGCCTGGCCACAAAGTCGACAAGGCGATCGCCAAAGTGCGGCACTCGACCCCGGGGGTCGGGTTGATTTCACCGCCGCCGCACCACGACATCTATTCGATCGAGGATCTGGCCCAGCTGATCCACGATCTGAAGAACGCCAATCCCCGGGCCGCGGTGTCGGTCAAGCTGGTCTCCGAGGTTGGCGTCGGTACCGTCGCGGCGGGCGTTAGCAAGGCCCGCGCCGATCACGTGACGATCGCCGGGTTCGAAGGCGGCACCGGCGCCAGTCCCTTGACTTCGCTGACTCATGCCGGTTCGCCTTGGGAGATCGGTCTCGCCGAGACCCAGCAGACGTTGGTGCTGAACGGGTTGCGCGGCCGCATTGCGGTGCAGGTCGATGGCGGGCTGCGCACCGGCCGTGACGTCGTGGTCGCGGCCTTGATTGGCGCCGACGAGTTCGGCTTTTCGACGGCACCCCTGATCGCGGCCGGCTGCGTGATGATGCGTAAGTGTCATTTGAACACCTGTCCGGTCGGCATCGCGACCCAGGATCCGGTGTTGCGCGCACGCTTCACCGGCCAGCCCGAGCACGTCATCAATTATTTCTTCTTTGTCGCCGAAGAAGTGCGCGAGCTGATGGCAAAGCTCGGATTCCACAAGTTCAAGGAGATGATCGGCCGGGTCGACAAGCTCGACATGCTGCGGGCGATCGAGCACTGGAAAGCCAAGGGAGTTGATCTGACCCGGCTGCTACATCAGGCACAGGCCAAGCCCGGTGTTGCGATCTACAATTGCGAGCGTCAGGACCATCACCTTGACAAGGCGCTCGACAACGAACTTATCGGGGCCGCTGGACCGGCGCTCGAACACCGCGAACCGGTGCGCATTGAGCGGCCGATCCGAAACGTTCATCGCACTGTCGGCGCAATGCTGTCGGGTGAGCTGGCACGGCGCTACGGCCATGCCGGGCTGCCACAGGACACGATTTGGGTGACGTTCCGCGGTAATGCCGGGGGGAGCTTTGGGGCGTTTCTGGCGCGCGGGGTCACCCTCGAGCTCTATGGCGATGCCAACGATTACGTCGGAAAGGGGTTGTCCGGTGGCCGCGTCATTGTCCGCCAGCCGCCTAAAGCGCGGCGGGAGCCGACCGAAAACATCATCATCGGCAACACCGTGCTCTATGGTGCGATCGCAGGCGAAGCTTATTTCGAGGGAGTGGCTGGGGAGCGCTTTGCCGTGCGCAACTCGGGGGCCGTCGCGGTCATCGAAGGTACCGGCGACCACGGCTGCGAGTACATGACCGGCGGCGTGGTCGTCGTGATCGGCGACACCGGTCGGAACTTCGCCGCCGGGATGTCGGGCGGGATCGCCTATGTGTGGGATCCGAAAGGCCGGTTCAACAGCCTGTGCAATCTCGCCTCGGTCGATCTGGAAGCGGTCTTGCCGGCTGATCCGGAAGAGGAGGACGATCTCGACCGACCGCGCCAGCGGTCACCCAATGTCGAAGATGCGGGCATGGGCGATTTGTTGCGGTTTGATGCAGCGAGACTGCGCATCCTGCTAGAGCGTCATCTCCTGTTTACCGGCAGCGCGCGGGCGCGCACATTGCTCGAGGGCTGGGAGAGTGCGGTCGCCGGCTTTATCAAGATTATGCCGCGGGATTACCGGCGCGCCCTTCTCGAATTGCGGGCCGAGCGGCTAGCAGCAAACGTCGCCGCCGCGCAATGACGGCTTTCTACGATGGGTAGGCCGACCGGCTTTCTCGAGATCGAGCGGCGCGATCGCCCTTACGCTAAGACGGATATCCGCCGCCGCAGCTGGAAGGAGTTCGTCAGGCCACTGCCAGAGCCCGAGACCCGCAGGCAGGCGGCGCGCTGCATGGATTGCGGCATTCCGTTCTGTCACGACGGCTGTCCGGTCAACAACGTCATCCCGGACTGGAACAATCTCGTTTATCGGGACCAATGGCAAGCAGCACTCAGGGCGCTGCATTCGACCAACAATTTTCCCGAATTCACCGGTCGCATCTGCCCGGCACCGTGCGAGGCTGCGTGCACCCTAAACATCGACGAAAATCCGGTCACGATTAAAACGATCGAATGCGCAATCGTCGATCGTGGTTGGCGGGAGGGATGGATCGAGTCAATCGCGCCGGCGGCGCGCACCGGCAAACGGGTTGCTGTCGTTGGCTCGGGCCCAGCCGGGCTCGCTTGCGCACAGCAACTCGCGCGAGCCGGTCACGTGGTGACCTTGTTCGAGAAGAGCGACCGCATCGGCGGTCTGCTGCGCTACGGCATTCCTGACTTCAAGATGGAGAAATGGCTGATCGACCGCCGCGTCGATCAGATGAAGGCCGAGGGTGTGATCTTTCGCACCGAGGTCGAAGTCGGGGTCGACGTCGCGATTGGCGCGTTGGCCGAGGAATTTGACGCAGTGGCAATGACCGGCGGTGCCGAGGCGCCGCGCGATCTCGAGGTGCCGGGCCGCGAACTCGATGGCATCCATTTTGCGATGGATTTTCTGCCGCAGCAGAACAAACGCTGTGCCGGGGACAGCGAGGAGCGCGCCGCACCCCACGGCACGATCACGGCCGCGGACAAGCGCGTCGTCGTGATCGGTGGCGGCGACACCGGGTCCGACTGCATTGGTACGTCGGCGCGCCAAGGCGCGGCGTCGATCACCCAACTCGAAATTCTGCCGAAGCCGCCGGAGCGCGAGAACAAGGCGCTAACCTGGCCCGACTGGCCAATGAAACTGCGTACCTCGTCATCGCAGGAAGAGGGCTGCGAGCGCGACTGGTCGGTGCTGACCAAACGCGCCATTGGCGAAGAGGGCCGCGTCGTGGTCCTAGAATGCGTGCGCGTCGAATGGGCCGGGGACGCGCGCAGCGGCTTTAGGATAAACGAGATCCCGGGCAGCGCCTTCACGTTGAAGGCCGATCTCGTTCTCTTGGCGATGGGCTTTCTGGGCCCCCGCCAGCCCGGCATGATCGAGCAATCCGGTGTCGAGCTCGATCCGCGCGGCAATGTCCGCGCCAATACGATAGACTATCGCACCTCGGTGCCCAAGCTGTTCGCCGCCGGCGACATGCGGCGCGGCCAGTCGCTCGTGGTCTGGGCGATCCGCGAGGGCCGGCAATGCGCCCGGTCCGTTGACGAATTCCTGATGGGTGCGAGCCGCTTGCCGCGGTGAAAGGCGCGACGACGTCAGGAGGCTGACGTCTGGCGCGCCGAGTGCGGAGCGGGCGGGGAGGCATGGGCCCCGCCTCCCCCGCCGACCCCCTGGGCGAACCGCCAGGGTAACCCGGGATCCCGCGGCTCGTGCCCAAGCTCGTGGCAACCATTATAGCCCTTTCCCTCAACCATGTTGAGACCCTTGGGACGGTTGCTCCCGGGACCGTGTTGCGGGGCAAGGCGGCAGGTTGGAGGACAGCCGTTAACCCCCGGCGGAGCGCAGACGCCCTTGCTGCGTCAAGGCCGCTATCCGCGGCAAATCCGCGCCGGAGACCAGCTCTTCAAGTGAGCGGGACATGCGACGGCGCCAGTTCGGATATGCGTCTATCGTGCCGGGAAGGTTTGCCTGCTCGCACTGGCCAGTGACATCTTCCAGCTGAATGAGCATCAGCCGTGCGCGCGAACGGGCGAGATATGTCAGGATCGCATCACCCAGTCCGGGCGAATAGGCTGGATCACCGCTCTCGGGAAGAAAGTCGCCAACGCGCTCAGGTCGAAGCAGCCCTTCTCTCACGAGGGCGTCTACCAGCAGACGACGGTCGCGGCTGCGCTCCTGCTTATCCGCTTCGGCCGCATTTGCATCAGGATAGAGACCAAGACGCCGGCGCCAAGCAAGGTCATTGCCAAGCCAGAAGCCCTTGAGGGTAGCTAAATCGTGGGTAGCCGCCGAGGCTGCGGCAAGAGCCGGATATTCGGCGGGTGGCACAAAACTACCATCCGACCGGCGTTCGAACACCATGACGCGGTAGGACAGCAGATTTGCCGACCGCATGGACTCGCGAAAGCCGGCGGGCACGGTTCCGAGATCTTCGCCGAGCACGGCGCAGGCCTGCCGACGGCTCTCGAGAGCAACGAGCCGCCGCAGATCGTCGAGCGGATAAGACACATAAGCGCCAGCGCTTGCTTCCATTCCGGCCGGAATCCAGTAGAGCCGATCGAGCGACATGACGTGATCTATTCGCAGTATCCCAGCGTGACGCATATTGGCCCGCAACGACGCAATAAATGGCTCGTAACCTTGTTGTCGAAGGATCAGCGGGTTGACTGGTGCCAAGCCCCAATTCTGCCCGGCTCGGTTGAACGCGTCGGGGGGTGCGCCGATCGATGCTCCAGGCGCTACCAGCTCTTGGTCCGCCCATGCCTCGGCGCCGTTGGGATCGACACCGACTGCGAAGTCGCGATAGAGCCCCAGCGACAATCCGGCCCCGCGGCCGGCCGCGGCTGCCGCCGCAAGCTGCCGATCAGCTTCCCATTGCAGATATTGAAAAAATTCGACACGGTCGTGATGTATGTCTGCGAATTTGGCGACCTCCGGCGAGCGGGGGTTGCGCATCGCTCCCGGCCAATCCCGCCAGGAGAACTCTGTTCCTCCGCGGCAGTAATGTTCGTGGAGTGCCTCAAAGACCGCAAAATCGACGAGCGATCGTCCGCCGTCGCGCTGAAAGTTACGGAAGGCCTGGCCGAGATGGCTCTTTGCGGTACCCTCTGTACCCAATTCGCGCGTTCGGAAGTGCCGGAACAGTAACTCCAGCGCTGGCCGCTTGCACGCCGAGACCGCGGCATAATCGATGAGCCGAGCCGAGCGCGCGGCGGCGAGGGTCGTTGTGAACGGTTTTCCCTCTATCAGTCTGCGCACCGCTTCATCCTCATCGAAACCGGGCACAGCAGTCACGTCGATGTAGAGATAATCGAGCCAGATGCGGCTGGAAGGCGCATAGGGGCTGAGGTGCAGCGGCTCGGCGGCGAACAGGGCGTGTAGTGGATTAATCCCCAGCACTGCCGCAGCGCATGATCCGGCCGCACCTGCAAGCGCAGCAAGGTCAGTGAAATCGCCTATTCCCCAATTGCGCCCGCTGCGCAGACCGTAGAGCTGGCAGGTTAGGCCCCAGCTACGCGCGTTCGGCCCGAGTCCCTTTGGGAGATGGCACAAGGCCGGAGCGACAACGAGGCTGAGCCGCGCGGCGACGCCGGCGGCTTCAAGTTCGAGCTGGTGATAACCAAGCGGCAAGCCTGCTGGCAGTGGCACAGCAAACCGCCCTCCAACCGACGCCGTCGCCAGTCGACCCGAACGCTCCTCTCCGCTTTCGAGGCGGCACTCCCAGAAGATTTCCCCACAGCCATCTGGAAGACGCAGCGCAAGCTCGGGATGCGTCGCTTCAGCATGAACGATGTGCACTGTACCGAGCCCGAAGGGCGCACTCCGTTCGCGATCGCCCAACTCTTGCCGGGCGAGCGTCGGATCGGGTGGAAGACCAAAAGCACCTATAATCGCCAGCAGCGTCTCGTTAGGAATCTCGTGGTGTTGACCGAGCGCGTCCGTGTAATGCGGCTCGATACCAAGAAGCGCAGCCAGCTCTACGATCGAGGCGCGATTGTACATGTCACCAGTGCGCTCTAAGCAGTTGGATAGAGTTCGCGCCATTCATCCAAGCAGGTGGCGCCCTGACCTGTCGAGGACAGAAATGAGCTCATAATGGCGTCCCATCCTCCTCCGGCTCTGCTCTGTCAGGAGGCATCACGCTGGGCACCATCGCCTCTGCTCGCAGCAACTCGTGTCGTGGCGCACGATTGATGAAGAGCGCAAAGGAATGGGCCTTCAGCCGATAAACTTCCGGCGGCGCATAGAGCTTACCGTCGGCGACATGCCCGCCCGGCCGCGAGGTGTCGACCAGCGGCTCCCAGGACATTGGCGCAGCGAGCATTGGGATGTGAAAACTGAGATCTTCGTAGTAGGCATTCATCATCACCAGAAAACTCTCGTCGATGTCGCGCTGACCGCCCGGCGTGTAGAATTCACCTGCCGCCCCGCTTAAAACATAGCCGAGGGACATTGCTATCGGATTGTTCCAATCCTCTGCAGTTGCCTCCTCGCCCGACGGGGTAACCCATGTAATGTCTTTGACCCCGGCCTCGGAAAGGACCTCACCGCGAAAGAAACGCGGGCGCGAGAACACGCGATGACGACGGCGGAGGTGGATCAGATGACGAACGAAATCATGGAGCTCTTTGTCTTCGGGTCTGATATTTCCCCAGTCGAACCACGAGATCTCGTTGTCTTGACAATAGGCGTTGTTGTTGCCGTGCTGCGTCCGGCCAATCTCGTCGCCGGCGAGCAGCATTGGAACGCCGAGCGACAACAACAGCGTGGCGACCAGGTTGCGCTTCTGGCGGTCGCGTAAGCCAATGATGTCCGGATCGGAGGTCGGTCCCTCGACCCCGTAATTCCAGCTGTTGTCGCCATCGCTTCCGTCACGATTGTCTTCGCCATTAGCTTCGTTGTGCTTGTCGTTGTAGCTGACCAGATCCTGCAGCGTGAAGCCGTCATGGACAGTAATGAAATTAATGCTCGCCCAAGGACGCCTGCCGCGGGAGCCGAAGATGTCGGACGATCCTGCGACGCGCGAAGCAAGATCGGCTACGAGGCCCTTGTCGCCCTTCCAAAAACGCCGCACCGTGTCGCGGTATTGTCCGTTCCACTCGGCCCAACCCGGCGGAAAATTGCCGAGCTGATAGCCGTAGGGGCCAAGGTCCCAGGGCTCGGCTATCAGTTTGACCCCGGCCATCACCGGATCTTGACCGATCGCATCAAGAAATGCGCTGCCTTGTCCGTAGTCGCCGTTCTCCCGTGCGAGCGCCGTACAGAGGTCGAAGCGGAAACCGTCGACATGCATCTCCTGCACCCAATAGCGCAGGGATTCCATGACGATTTGCAGAACCCGCGGATGATCCAGGTTCAATGTGTTGCCGGTGCCGGTGACATCCTGATAAAAGCGCCGGTCGGCGTCCAATCGGTAATATGAGGCATTGTCGATGCCGCGAAATGAAAGGGTTGGGCCGAGATGATTGCCTTCACCGCTGTGATTGTAAACGACGTCGAGGATGACTTCGATACCGGCATCGTGCAGCCGCTTGACCATGGTCTTGAAGCCGGCGATCGAATTCGTCGCCAGCAGGCGGGGATCTGGCGCGAAATATGCGATCGAGTTGTAGCCCCAATAATTGGTGAGCCCGCGCTCGATCAGATGACGGTCGTCGACTGTAGCGTGTATCGGTAGCAATTCGACCGAGGTCACCCCGAGCTCAAGCAAGTAATCGATCATCGCGGGCGAGGCGAGACCGGCAAACGTGCCGCGGTGCGCGGGATCGACATCGGGATGTTTGAACGTAATTCCGCGAACATGCAGTTCCAGAATAATTGTCTCTTCCCAGGGGATCTGAGGACGGCGATCTTCGCCCCAGGTGAACGCCGGCTCGATGACCCGACATTTTGGGATCTGGCGCGCATTATCGCGCCGGTCGAATGACAGATCCGAGCGCTGACTGCCGACGCGGTAGCCAAAGAGCGCGTCGCTCCACCGCAGCCTGCCGTGCAGCGATCGGGCGTATGGATCGATCAGCAATTTATTGGAATTGAAGCGGTGCCCGTTCGCGGGATCGTACGGTCCGTAGACACGGTAACCGTAGAGTAGGTTCGGACGGGCGTCCGGCAAATAAGCGTGCCAGACCTCGTTGGTATACTCCGGCAGCGCAATCCGCGCCTCTTCGTGGTTGCCGGAGCGATCGAACAGGCACAGCTCGACCTTCTCGGCGTGAGCCGAGAACAGTGCAAAATTGACGCCTTCGCCGTCCCACGTCGCTCCAAGTGGATAGGGACGACCCGGCCAGACTATGGTCGGCGCCGGCATTGGACTTAATCCGCGATTAAAATCAAAGCGCCGAGCGGCGGAAGCTGTAAACGAACCGATTGACGATGACCGTGCGCAGGATGAGGCTCGGCATGAACTTCTCCGGCATTGCCGATCCCGGTTCCGCCATATTCGGTTGCGTCCGTGTTGATACGCTCGCGATAGCGTCCAGACCGCGGAACCCCGATCCGGTAGTCATCCCGCGGCACCGGCGTGAAGTTGCAGACGATCAGGGCTAGCTCGTCCGGGTCGCGTCCGCGACGGACATATGAAATGATGCTCTCAGCCGCGTTCGCCACGTCGACCCACCGAAAACCGTCGGGATCACAGTCGAGCCGGTGCAGCGCTGGGGTGTTGCGGTAGAGAAAGTTCAGATCGCGCACGAGCCGCCGCACTCCTTCGTGCGCGGGATAACCAAGAAGCTGCCAGTCGAGCCCAATATCGTGGTTCCACTCTCGCTCCTGTGCAAACTCCGCACCCATGAACAGCAGCTTTTTGCCCGGTTGGGTCCACATATACGCCAGACACGCGCGCAAATTGGCGAAACGCTGCCAGTGGTCACCCGCCATCTTGGCGATCAGCGATCCCTTGCCGTGCACCATTTCGTCGTGACTGAACGGCAGGATAAAGTTCTCATGATAAGCGTAAAGAAGACCAAAGGTGAGATCGTTGTGATGGTATTTCCGGTGGATCGGGTCGGTCGACATATAGTGCAACGAATCGTGCATCCACCCCATGTTCCATTTAAACCCAAAGCCGAGCCCGCCGACATAGACTGGGCGTGACACCATCGGCCAGGCAGTTGACTCCTCGGCCACCGAGGTCGCGCCGCTTCCTTCCCCAAAGACCAGCTCGTTCAGCCGCCGCAGAAAGGCGATCGCATCGAGGTTCTCGCGTCCGCCAAAGGCATTCGGAATCCACTGGCCCTCGCGGCGGCTGTAGTCAAGATAGAGCATCGAGGCGACCGCATCGACGCGGATCCCATCGATATGGAATTCGCGCAGCCAATAGAGCACACTTGACAATAGGAAGTTCGCGACCTCCCGGCGCCCATAATTATATATCAGTGTGTTCCAATCGGGGTGGATGCCCTGGCGCGGATCGGCATGCTCGTAGAGCGCAGTCCCATCGAACCGGCCGAGCCCGTGCGGATCGTTGGGAAAGTGTCCGGGCACCCAGTCGAGCAGCACCCCAATCCCCGCGTTGTGGCAGGCCTCAACAAAGGCGCGGAAATCATCGGGCGTCCCGTACCGGCTGGTCGGCGCGAACAGCGAGATTGGCTGATATCCCCAGGATCCGTCGAATGGGTATTCCGCTAGCGGCAAGACCTCGACATGGGTAAAGCCCAGGTTTTGGACATAGGGGACGAGCTGGCTGGCAAGTTCGCGATACGTTAAATAACGCCCATGTTCGGCGAGATTGCGCCGCCACGAGCCGAGATGGACTTCGTAGATCGCGATCGGCGCCTCACGATCATTACGGCGCCAGCGTTCGCTCATCCACGCACCATCTTGCCAGACATGCCGCGACGGGTCGGCGACGATTGATGCGGTGCCAGGCGGCCTTTCTGATCGCTCGGCGTGCGGATCTGCCTTTAGTGGCAGCAATCGGCTGTCTGCTCCAAGGATCTCGTATTTGTAGAGGCGACCGGGGCGCAGCCCGGGCACGAAAAGTTCCCAAAACCCGCTCCCCTCCCGTCGCCGCATCGGCATGCGCCGGCCGTCCCAGGCGTTGAAGTCGCCGACGATACTGACCCGGCGGGCATTTGGCGCCCATAGCGCGAAGGCCACCCCCTCCACACCCTCGTGGGTAGTCGGATGCGCGCCGAGCTTCTGATAGCTCGCGAGATGGTTGCCTTCGACGAGAAGATGAATGTCGAGCTCGCCGATAACCGGCGAGAAACGGTAGACGTCGTCGAATTCGGTCTGGATACCGCCGCTCGATATGCGCAGCCGATAGCGGAACGGCTCCGGCCGATCGGCGAGCGTGGCCACGAAGAACCCGTCCGGGTGAACCTGGACTCCCTCGGCGGCAATTTTGCCGGTGGACGAGTCGACAACCGCCATTTCCTGCGCCGCAGGCAGCATCGCCCGCACACAGATCCCGCCATCCGTCCGGTGCATGCCGAGGAAGGAGAAAGGATCGTCGTGACGACCTTCAACAATCGCCTCGACCTTCGGGTCAGGCAGCTGTGGCACGCTCGTCCTGCTAAGTTCTTGCTAGAATCCCGAGAATCCCTTTGAGCGGGATGTCAACCCAGGCAGGCCGGTTGGCCAGCTCGTACGATACCTCGTAAACCGCCTTTTCGAGTATGAAGAACGCCGTCATCTCGCGTGCTTGCTTCTTGCTCGTGGGATACGCCTTGCAACCGCGCATTGTCTTACGATAGGCGGCGCGAAAGCCGTCTACCGCCCGCTGTCGCCAGGCTTCGGCGAGCTGCGTCATTCTTGGCTCCGCTGCCGGCCGCGCCTCCGCAAGGTGCCGCACCGCGGCGACGGTGGCATAGTCGAACGAACGGATCATCCCGGCGACATCGCGCAGGGGTGAGCTCTTGCGCCTGCGTAACGCGAGCGGCCGTGCCGGCTCGCCCTCGAAATCGATAATAAAGAAGTCGTTCTGAACGACGATCACCTGGCCTAAATGGAAGTCTCCATGATACCGCGTCTTTTGCGCTTCGACGGCGTCTGGCATCAGCCTCAGGATTCGCTCGAACAGCTCGTGTCGAAGCGCGAGGATGCGGCCGGCAAGTTCCCGGGTCGGACTAGGGAGGCTCTTCCGTTCCCGCTCCAAGCCAGACAGCATATGTGCGGTGGCGCCGGCGAGATCATCGCGCCACTCGCCAATGTCCTCGGGACTGAGCGGCTCAGGAATGAAATCGGGGTGGTCCCCGGCATGTTCGGCCAGCGCTCTGTGCATCTCGGCAGTGCGGATGCCGAGCTGGCGCGCCAGCATCAGGAAGAACACGTCGGGGTCAGCCAGGGCGGACGGGCCGTCGCCGCCAGAGATCAGTGCATCGTCGAGATATCGAGTTAGGTAATTTAGGGCTTGTGTCCAGCCATCCCCTTGATTGCGAACAAAACCGAACAACACACCGAGTGCGTGTTCCTCGCTTCCGCTTTCGCCATTGATGGCGATCGACAAAGTCGCGAGCGGTGGCGGCGTATTGGCAAACCCTGCTGTCTCGACGAGAAACTGAGACATTTCGATCTCGGGGTGCGGGCCAGACTGGAGCCGCCGGTAGAGCTTCAGCATCCCGTATCCTTCAAAAAACACCGAGCTATTTGACTGTTCCGTTCCAGCACGTCGAACCGCGAAGCGCTCCGGAACTGCCGACCGGTCAAAGCTCGGCGTCTTACAGCAACGGATTTCGCCACCTTGGAGCGGCATCGTTGCTTCGCGGCTGATTGCATCGATGACCGCCAACGCGAAACCCTCTTGCGATAGGGCATCGACGAGCGCGCCCTCCTTGCGGAATTGTCGTAGTTCGGCCAGCGTGACCGGGGTCAGTCCCTGACGTAGTTCGGTCTCGGCCGGGGACCAGATTGCGGCCAGTGGCAAGAAGTAGCGTGCAGAGCTGCCACCGGCGAGTTGCGACTCGACCACTTGCACTAAAAAAGTCTCCGAGCCCGATCCGTCCTCGTATTGTCGGGCGATCTCACCATAGGCCCGCACTGATGCGCTTTTGATCCGCTGGTCCTTCTCCCCGAACCAGCGCTGGCGTGGCAGAAAGGCAGGCACAACATCGTTCTCAAGCTGCGGCAGATTATGCTCGCCGAGCAAGTCGGACCAGCCATGCGGCATCACCAATGTCAGGAATTCTGGCGGTGTCGCCTGCAACGTTGAATCCTCTTGCGCGGCGGGAAGCAGGTCGAACCAAAAGAAGCTGTGCGCCTGCAAGGTCAGCAAATAGGGTGTTTCACCGACGGTCGGAAAGACACTGCGCCCGAGAAGCTCGACCGGTTGACGACCGCGGAACTCCGAAAGGTCGAGCTCCACCGCTTGGGGCGAACGCGACAGATTTCCGACGCAGAGGATGATCTCATCGTCAAGGGTGCGCAGATAAACGATGACTTTTCGGTTAGAGGGGTAGAGAAAGCGCAAGGCGCCGCGACCGAACGCGCGCCTTGAGCGACGCGCCGCGATCAGCCGCTTCATCCAGTTCAGCAACGATGACGGTGAACGGCTCTGCGCCTCGACATTGACCGCCTCGAACCCGTACACCGAATCCATGATCGGCGGCAGGTAAAGCCGCGCCGGGTCGGCGCGGGAGAACCCGCCATTGCGGTCGAATGACCATTGCATCGGTGTGCGCACGCCGTCGCGATCGCGCAGGAAGATGTTGTCTCCCATTCCGATCTCGTCGCCGTAATAGAGGACTGGCGTTCCCGGCATCGAAATCAGCAGAGCATTGAGCAGCTCAATCCTACGGCGATCATTTTCCATCAACGGCGCGAGGCGACGGCGGATCCCGAGGTTGATCCGCGCATGTCTATCGGTCGCGTAGTGGCTCCACAGATAATCGCGCTCGCGGTCGGTCACCATTTCGAGCGTCAGCTCGTCATGATTGCGCAGAAATACCGCCCATTGGCAGGTTTCTGGAATATCCGGCGTCTGACGCATGATGTCGGTTATGGGATGTCGATCTTCGGTCGAGACCGCCATGTAGATGCGCGGCATCAGCGGAAAGTGGAACGCCATATGGCATTCGTCGCCCGCGCCGAAATATTGCAGCACATCCTCCGGCCATTGATTGGCCTCGGCGAGCAGCATGCGTCCGGTGTAGTGCGTGTCGAGTTCGAGGCGTAGCCGCTTCAAGACTTCATGCGTTTCGGGCAAGTTTTCGTTGATTGTCCCCTCGCGTTCGATCAGATAGGGCACTGCATCGAGCCGCATCCCGTCGACCCCGAGATCGAGCCAGAACCGCATCACGTCGAAGACGGCCCGCAATACTCGCGGATTATCGAAATTCAGATCGGGCTGATGCGAATAAAAACGGTGCCAGTAATACGCTTGTGCGACCGGGTCCCATGTCCAGTTCGATTTCTCCGTGTCGACAAAGATGATGCGGGTTTCCGGGAATTTCTGGTCCGTATCACTCCACACATAGAAGTCGCGGAAGGGCGAGCCGCGTTTTGCGAGACGCGCGCGCTGGAACCAGGGATGTTGATCCGAGGTGTGGTTGATGATCAGCTCGGTGATGACCCGCAGATTGCGGCGGTGAGCTTCGCGCACGAAAGTCTTGAAATCGGCCATCCGCCCGTAGGATGGATTGACGTTTTTGTAATCGGCGATGTCGTAGCCGTCATCGCGCAGCGGCGAGGGATAGAAGGGCAGCAACCACAGCGCGGTGACCCCAAGATCGCGGAGATAATCAAGCTTGCGGCACAAGCCTTGAAAATCGCCGATGCCGTCGTCATCGGCATCGAAAAAGGCTTTCACGTGCAGCTGATAAATGATCGCGTCCCGGTACCACAGCGGATCCAGGGTCTCGGTTTGCGCCAGTCCGCTGCCGCGGGACAGCGGAGCGGAAGCATCGTCGGGTGGAGTCATGCGGTAGTGGCTGGCAGTAAGCGGAAAATCATTGACGGGTTGATCTCAGGTTCCAAACGCAGGCGTTGCCGGGCGCCGCGGCAGGTCACGACGCGTCGCGTGAACGCCTCCTCGAGCGAGAATTCGGCATCCGCCGCCAAGCCGAACTCGGTCAGCGGCAGCTCGATCTCGCTTTCGTGCGCGACGTGGGGATCGAGATTGACGGCGACAATAACGGTATTGGCCATGTCCGCCGAGGTTTTCGCATACGCGAGAATATTCGGGTCCGGACAGTCGATAAAGCGCAGGTTGAGAAATTCCTGCAATGCCGGATTGTCGCGCCGGAACCGGTTAAGAATCCTGATATCCTGTTTGATGTTGCCCGGACGATCCCAATCCCACACCTTATACTCGTACTTCTCCGAATTGAGATATTCTTCGCGTACCGGGGGCGGGGCGCTCCCATACAGCTCGATAAATTCTTGCTGCTCTGATGCTATCGGTTCCTCAAGCCCAGGAACCGGCGTATTTTCGCAAAGCTCGAAACCATTATAGATCCCATAGACCCCGGACAATGTCGCAGCGAGCACGAGCCGAATGCGGAACGCCGGCCGGCCCCCTTGCTGTAGGAAAACCGGCAGAATGTCTGGCGTGTTCGTGAAGAAGTTCGGTCGAAAATATTCCCTTGCAGGGCCTTGCGTGAGCTCGGCCAGATAGTCCGCAAGCTCGGCTTTGGTGTTTCGCCAAGTAAAATACGTATAGGATTGGGTGAATCCTGCCTTGGCCAGGGCCCGCATCATCTTCGGTCGGGTGAAGGCTTCTGACAAAAAGATAACTTCCGGACAACGGACTTTGACCTCCCGGATCAGCCACTGCCAGAACGGCAGCGGCTTGGTATGGGGGTTGTCGACCCGAAACGTGCGGACCCCCTCGCCGATCCAAAACATCACAGTATCGCGCAGCTCTTCCCACAATCCCGCCCGATCCGGGTTGTAGAAATCGACGTTGACGATGTCCTGGTATTTCTTCGGCGGGTTCTCGGCGTATTTGATCGTACCGTCAGGCCGGAAATGGAACCACTCGGGATGCTTGTGCACCCAAGGATGGTCGGGGGCGCATTGGATTGCGAAATCGAGCGCCACCTCCATGCCGACCGCCGCGGCGGCGCGGACGAACCGACGAAAATCCGATAGCGTGCCGAGCTCCGGATTGATTGCGCGGTGGCCGCCTTCCGCCGAACCGATCGCATAGGGGCTGCCGGGATCGCCGGGCTCGGCAACGGTGCTGTTATTCTTACCTTTGCGGTTGACGCGGCCAATCGGATGGATTGGCACGAGATAGACGACGTCGAAACCGAGCGCCGCGATCTCGGTAAGCCGCGCAATGCAATCGTCGAAGCTGGCACTCTTGCCGGGCATCTTTCCCTGGCTGCGCGGAAACATCTCGTACCATGCAGCAAAGCGCGCCGCTTTGCGGTCGACGATGATTTCGAGTTCGCAGGGATAACGCACCACATTACCGCGTTGCTGACAGCGCACCATCAGCTCGCGAAGCCGGTCGGAGAGCATCAGCTCGGCGCGTTGGCGGGTATCCCCGCCATCGTAATTCCTCAGCAATGTCCGGAGCTGCGCAAAATCATCTGTCCCGGCTTGGCGCAACGCCGCGGCAACAATCGCCCGGCCTTCGATCAGCTCAAGCTCGACGGGTTGGCCGGCTTGGCGCTTTTTTTCGAATTCGTCGCGCCAGCTTTCGAACTGATCGATCCACGCTTCGATCGTATAACGCCAGATCCCAAGCTTATCGAGCTGGATGCGACCAACCCAGCGATCGTTGTCGAATAGCACCAGTGGGGCTTCCCACCACTCCTGGCCCTCTTGGCCGAATTTTATGACGGCGCGCAACTGGTCGTGCCCGTCGCAGAAGATATCGGCCTGGACTTCCAATCGGTCACCGAGAACCCGCTTGATCGGATGGCGCCCACCGTCGGCCTCGGGATTAACGTCTTCGATCGCGATCCGCACTTCCGGCCGCCACGGCACGTCAAGGTTTGATGCCGCCTCGCCGCCTGTTTCCCGAAGGGCGCCTTCGTGCATCCTCTCCCGCAATGACGATTGCAGAACACGCACTTCGAGTGGCTCGACCACGAGCCGAGCCCCGATCTTCGCGTCTGTGCCTGTTGGACGGCAGGGTGAGAGGTCAGTGAGTGCGAGATCCTTCTCTACCAGGGTCTCGAGCGCGACCTCGCGCCGCTCGCTATCATGCCTGTTGACCAGGACGAAGGCCCGATCTTCCCCGCTCTCGGTTTGGCGTTCCAGGGCCACCAGCGAATCGCCTTTGCTGCTCAGCAGCTGCTGCGGGCCCTCCTCGTTCAACGCCGGGATGGCCTGCTTCATCGCATTGACCTCGGCAATAAATTCGCTGAGATCAAAGCGTTTATGCTCGGGTTTGTCGTCGCGGGTAGGGACTACGCTGAGCGCCCGCGACCAACCGTATTCGAACCCCATCGGCATCAGCACACCGGTCGAATACGCCGCGGCGAAGGCATAAGCTTGGCGGTAATGTGGCTCGATAAGTGATTCCGGAATTCCAGCTGCGAGCAGCTCGGTTACCAGCCGCTTCGTGTCATGGCTTTCGGGAAAGCCGATCGACGGCGCTATATGGCGAAAAGTTTCGTACTGCTCGAGCAGCCACGGGCTCTCGAAGTCCCACCATTTGACACTGTTGAAGAGATAGTCGAAGCCGGCATCGGCAAAAGCCAAAACTGCCCCGTTCGGCGCCCCCAGAGTCTCGGCGCAGAAGGTTACGTCCCGAGACCCCGCTTTGGCCGCATCGACCAGACCACGCCAGACCTCGGCAGGCACCTTGTACGCGGCATCGCACCGGAAGCCACCGAACTGGAGAGAAACATAGTGGCGCACAAGCCGCTGAAAATAATCCAGGATCTGGCTCTGTTGCGGGGGTCGGTAGTCGAGTTCTGCAAGATCACCCCACTCAGTCTTGCGCCGGGCATCAGCAGGATCGATGGCACGGGGAGAGACGAGCTCTCCCTTTGCATCCCGGGTAAACCAGTCCGGGTGCTGCGTGACGAGTTCGCTGTCCTTGGAGGTGTGATTGACGACAAGATCCATGATGACGCGCAGCCCATGAGAGCGAGCGGCGTCCGTGAACCCGCGCAATAAAGTGTCGTCGTCACCCGGTGCGGCGCCGCGGAAACGCGGGTTCAGGCGGTAATAGTCTTTGACAGCATAGAGGCTGCCGGAGAACCCCGGGTAGTGAAAGGGGTTGAGATAGACAGCATTGAACCCCATTCCGGCGATCCGTGGGAGGTGCACCATCCAATCCCGAACGGTCCCGGCCAAGGGCGGAAAGAGATTATAGATTCGGAGACCTTCGCTCATCGCGACAACTTTGACTTAAGCAAACTCTCGAACCACTGTTCCGATTTTATAATGCTTTACCATCGAACAGCACACGCGCGAGAAAGTTTCTCTGATTCGACTTGACCATCGGATTGGCTCGAGAGAACCCGGATTTCCTGCGGCCGGTAGTTCCCACTGGGAGAGAACGCTGTGAGAGCTCGTATTTTCCGTAGGTAAGAGACCTGAGCCAAGAACAATTGGGGGTGAGATCGATTTAAGCGTCGCGCCTGTCAATTTGAGCAGTTAAAACAAGCAACAGGTATCGGCCATGGGGATCGGCCGTACCCCGATCTGCAGCGGGACATCGCAATAGGGATTTGCGGCGATGACGAATCGAATAGAGCTATCGCTCACGAGCGGTTTTTCTTCGCCGGCGGACACGAGTTCGGCTCCGCCGGGACCTATCAACGGTTTATCGGGCGGGCGCATTTCGCAGTCGAACCCGGAGCTTCCGGGCAGCGTTGCATCACCGATATCGACAAGGCGCCAACCGACGGCGAGGGCCTCGTCCGTTTCACCGGCGATTTCTCGATCCTGAAGCCGGTCGATCCGGCTCTCGGCAGCCGCCGTCTGTTCTTTGACTACGGCAATCGCGGTAACAAGAGGATGTTGCAGTTCTTCAACGACGCGCCGGCCTCCAACGATCCGCGCACGCTGGCGCATGCCGGCAACGGCTTTCTGATGCGCCGCGGCTACACGGTCGCCTGGCTCGCCTTGCAGGGCGATCTCTTGCCGGGAAACGGCCGGCTTCTGCTCGATCTGCCGGTCGCCAGCAACGGCGACCGGCCGTTAACCGGGCTCATCCGGGTCGAGTACATCGCCGACCGTGCCGGGATCACGACATTTCCGTTAAGTGGTCGCGCTTCGGTGCGCCAGCCATCCGACATTGTCGCTCGACCCCCGCGAGGCGCGTCTGACGCGCCGGCGCTATCCATACGACGAGCGGGTACCGGTGCCGGCGGAAAGCTGGTGCTTCGCCCGGATCGAAGGTGAGTCGGCCTCGACAACCAGGGTGTCGTCCAGGCAGTGATCCCGTCCGACAGCCATATTCACATCCCCAGAGGGTTTGAGCCGGGCTGGATCTACGAGCTGGTTTATACCGGTCGAGACCCGCTCGTACTCGGGCTCGGCCATGCCGCGGTACGGGATTTCGTGAGTTTTCTGCGATATGGGGCGGAAGATTACGCCGGCCGGGTGAACCCGCTCCGCGAGCGAGGCGGGCCGATTGAAAAGGCCTATGCCTGGGGCCGTTCGCAAACCGGGCGCCGCCTGCGTGATTTTGTCTATCGCGGATTCAACGAAGACGCCGGTGGAAACAAGGTCTTCGACGGCGTCCTGCCGCATGTCGCCGGGGCGGGCCGAATGTGGCTCAACCACCGTTTCGCCAACGCCGATGTCTCGGGCGGGCAGCAATACGAGGACCACTTCAACCCGGCGGACGCTTTCCCGTTCTCCTATACCGAAACGACCGATCACCTGACCGGACTCACGGACGCCGTCTTAAAGCGCCCGAAGACCGATCCTTTGGTCATCCACACCCAGACCTCGACCGAGTACTGGCAGCGGCGCGGGTCGCTCGTCCACACCGATACGCGCGGCAATGATCTGCCGCAGCCGAAGGGCGTGCGGGTCTACACGTGGGCAAGCGCGCAACATTTCGCCGACCCGCTGCCGAAAAGACCCGAGCGCGGCGTCTGCCAGAACTACCGCAACATCGTTGCGACCTCGATGCTGTTCCGCGCGATGATCGATGCGATGGACCGGTGGGCGGCGGCAGGCGTAACGCCACCCGAGAGCCGCGTCCCGCGCCGCGTCGACCGGACGTTGGTGACCCTGGAAGAATGGCGGCGGCAATTCCCGGAAATTCCAGGGGTGGCAACGCCTCGCGCGCCGAACGTGGTGCCCCTGCTGGACTTCGGTCCGGAGGCGGAGCGCGGAATTCTGAAGGAGCCCCAGGATATCTTTTCGGGAGGCGATTATGCGATCCTGTTGCCCGCGGTCGACGAGGATGGCAACGACAAGGCCGGCGTCAGGGCGCCGATGGTGGAGGCGCCACTCGGTACCTATTGCGGCTGGAACCTGCGGGCCCGCGGTTTCGGCACCGGCGCCATGCACGAATTCTCGGGCAGCTACATCCCGTTCCCCGAGACCCTGGAAGAGCGACGCGCGACGGGCGACCCAAGGCGATCGATTCTCGAGCGCTACCCGAATGCCCAGGCCTACGTCGCGGCGATTACCGCAGCGGCACGGCGGCTCGTCGAACAGCGGCTAATCCTCGAAGAAGATGTCGAACGCGCGGCCAACGCCGCCGCCGATTGGGGTCGCCCGCGCCACGACGTGCGCTTAAGATGAACCGACGAACATGCCAGATGGCCGGCCACCCGGCCCCGATCGGATGAGTGGACCAATCCCTCGGAGATGACACTTAGCCCATCCCGCCCTCCAGCCTCGATCTACATCGCCGGGCTGTTCGCGATGGGCTACACCGAATTTTACACCTTCCTGATACCGCTCTACGGCCTCTCGCTCGGCATGACCGCCGGAGAAATCGGCATGCTGGTCGGCGGGCGCTCGTTACTCGCGGTGTTCCTGTCGATCCATGTCGGCGTGCTGATGGACCGGTTCGGCACCCGTCGGGTGACATTGTTCTTTGTCTGGACGGCGATGGCGCTGGCGCCCGTCTTTCCGCTGGTGCCGTGGTTCTGGCCATTACTGCTGTTGCAGGTCGTCAATGGCGCCGCACTGCAGTTTGCGTGGTCGGGCTCACAGACCTTGATCGCTCAGCTGGCCGATGGGGAGGCCGAATACATCGGCCGGTTCAGCTTCTTTGCGCGAATCGGCACCACGCTGGCACCGATGATGGTCGGTGCTGCCTGGGATTGGGGTGGCGCATGGCCGGCCTACACATTGGGTGTCGCCTGGGGCGGCGTGGTGACGATCGCGCTGTTACGCGCCCCCGAGGCGGAGTTCGCAGGGGGTGGTGGGCGGCGCTCCCGCCGCACAGCAAGCTTCCGAGCGCGCGACGTGCTCCCGCGATTTCCTGACTATGTTCGTTGTTTCGCACTGATGGCGATTCCCGCGGTGGCAACGACGATGGCAATCATATTCCTGCGCACCGCGACTAATGGCGTGCAGAGCTCGATTTATGTGGTTTATCTGAAAGGGGTCGGGCTCACAGGCATATCCATCGGCATTCTGTTCGCGGCAATCGAGGTAATGAGCGGTCTTGGCTCGCTGTTCGCCGGGCGGGCGATGCGGCTCGGCGACCCACAGCGCACGATGCTCAGCGGGACGGTGCTGTCGATCGTGCTGATCTGCCTGACCCCGTTTCTTGGCGGGATCTTTCTGTTGTTGTTCTTGGCGCAGGCGGCGCGCGGCTGGCTGCAGGGCGTCGTCCAGCCGTTAATGTTTTCGGTGCAGGCCAAGGCGGTCGGACGTTACCGGCAAGGCTCGGTCGTCGGGTTGAGGCAGACGATGAACCGGCTGGCGGCGATCGTTATTCCGCCGGTGATGGGCATGATCGCCGACCGGTGGGGAGCCGGCGAGAGCTTCGTCATTCTCGGCTGCCTTCTGCTTTTGCTCTCTGTGCCAGTCGCGCTGATCACCCGCCGCGCGGGGCGCTTGCAGCAGGCCGAGCCCACACTGGCCGACTGACCGGCTCCTGCGAATGAATAGTTGTCGTCCTAGACCCCTGGCGTCGCTCTATGTCGCCGGGCCGTTCAGCATGGGCTATGTCGATTTCTACACCTTCCTGATCCCGCTCTATGGGCTCTCGCTTGGGCTCGACGCGTCTGAAATCGGGATTTTGGTAGGGGGCCGCTCGATCCTTGCCTTGTTCCTGTCGATCCATATCGGCGTGCTGATGGACCGGTTTGGTACGCGCAGGGTCACCTTGTTCTTCGTCTGGACCGGGATGGCGTTGGCGCCTCTGTTTCCGCTGGTGCCCGGGTTCTGGACCTTGCTGCTGCTGCAGCTGATCAGCGGTGCCGCCGTCTCCTTCGCCTGGTCGGGCGCGCAGACCCTCATTGCCCAGCTCGCCGAGGGTGATGCCGGATATATCGGCAAGTTCAGTTTTTTTGCCCGGTTCGGCTCGACGACGGCGCCGATTCTCGCTGGCGCGGTGTGGGACTTTGGCGGGGCCTGGCCAGCATATCTCCTGGGCTCCCTCTGGGGCATGGTGCTGACGATCGCATTGCTGCGCACACCGGAGGCCGAGATTTTCGGTCCCGGGTCGGGCGGCGGAAGGAGACGAGCGCGCTTCCGCGCCCGCGATGCCCTGCCGCGGGCTTCGGACTACATCAACTCCTTTATGCTGATCGCGATTCCGGCCATCGCCCTGTCGATGGCGGTCATATCCATGCGCAATACGACCTACAGCATCCAGACTTCGGTTTACGTCGTTTATCTCGACCGCATCGGGCTTGCCGGCACGATGATTGGCGCTCTGTTTGCGACCGT
>Ga0310914_10000574_pt1 | contig 21983 bp, 24 predicted proteins | sample GREbulkMGAN108_FD_203450 | JGI IMG/M metagenome (GOLD analysis project Ga0310914, IMG submission 203450) | Lab enrichment of tropical soil microbial communities from Luquillo Experimental Forest, Puerto Rico - GRE.bulkMG.AN108 | ecosystem: Environmental > Terrestrial > Soil > Tropical forest >... | reverse complement strand
GTGGAGACAGTCATGGGCGCGTCACCGCTCCATCAACCGGCTGGCGAACTGGGCGGCTACCCGCCGGATACGGTCGGAGATATGGAACGAGAACACAGGAGTGACGATGTCCTCTCGCAGCCGAGTTAGCTTGGAGCTCTTGATAAGCCACTGCCCGGCGATGTTCTCGTAGGTCTCGTGGTAGTGGCCGTAGCCGACCAGGGTAACACCGGGCCCGAACCGCACGACATCCTGCAGGGCCCACACCCCGCGCGCCGTTGTCGCCGACGTCAGCTCGATCTCGGGTGCGTGCACCTGATGCGCCGTGGCCTGCGAGGGTCGTCCGATGCCTTTCCGGGTGAATGCCACAAAGTCGTCGGCGCCGACGATCAGCTTGCCGCCGGCGTCTGCGGTGTCGCTGACGAAGTCATCGGTGAAGAGCGCTCGCCACGCCGCCCAGTCCTTGGTGTCGAGGTAGCGACAGTAGCGGGCTTTGAGCTGCTTGATCGCCTCGATTGCCATCAGCGCGGTGGCGTCATGGCCTGCGACCAGTTCCTGCGCGGACTCCGTCATTGCGGGTCTGTTCCGTGACATTTCACTCGGAAAGTGTAAACCTTCACTCTGTGGCTCGCGCAGAGCGGGGCCGACGATTTGCGGGCACAACGGATCGTGGAGCTGCGAGAAACGGTTATGGCAGGAGGCAGGCGTCGCATGAGCATTCCGGATCATCAACACGCGATGGTGATGAACGGGCCCGGCGCGCCCCTGGAGACCGTGCAGGCGTCGGTCGGCGAACCCGGTCCCGGACAGGTCCTGGTCAAGGTGAACGCCTCGAGCCTGAACTTTCACGACAATGTCAATCTCACCGGCCTCCTCCCGGGACCGTGGCCACGCGTGCCGATGAGCGACGGCGCCGGCGCAGTCGTGGCAGTAGGACGGGACGTCGACGGGATGCGGCTTGGACAGCGCGTCATGGGGGCGTTTCACCCCGGTTGGCTCGATGGACCGCCGACACCGGAAGCCAAACGTGTGCTGCCCGGCGACAGTGAAGACGGCTGGTTGCAGCAGTACCGTGTCGCCGACACCACCGGGTTGGTTCGCACACCAGACGATCTCAGCGACATTGAAGCCGCGACCATTCCGTGCGCCGGTGTGACGGCCTGGAGTGCGCTGATGGAAGCCAACATCGGCAGAGGCGACGTCGTGGTCACGCTCGGAACCGGCGGGGTGTCGATGTTCACAGTGCAACTCGCTCGGGCGCTGGGAGCCACCGTGATTCTGACGTCGTCGTCGGACGACAAGCTGAAGGTCGGATCGGATTTGGGCGCAACGCATCTCATCAACTACCGCACGACCCCGGATTGGGACACGGAGGTGAAGCGACTGACCGCCGGACGAGGTGCCGACCTGATTGTCGACCTCGGCGGCCCCGCGACGCTGGCGCGGTCGCTGCATTCGGCGCGGGTGGGAGGCACGATCGCGGTGGTCGGCGTGCTCAGCGGATTCGACACGACGCCTATCTCGGTCGCAGAAGTGATGCTGAATAATTTGCGGCACATCGGGCTCACCGTCGGCAGTGTCCGCGCCCACCGCGAACTGTGCGGGTTGATATCGGAAGCGGGTATCAAACCTCATATCAGCCACGTCTTCGATTGGGAAAGGATCGAAGAGGCGCTGGGGGTGATGCGGGCCGCCGAACACGTCGGCAAGATCGCACTTACGATCCCCTGAGAACAACCAAAGAGGAGGCAACCACGGCCATGGCAAAGGCGACTAACGGCTCGAAGGAACAAGAAGCGGGGGAGTCTCCCTCCGCGCTGATCGACGCCAGGATCGAAGAGTTGGGGGATTGGCGCGGCGAGATACTCGCCCGCATCAGAAAACTCATCAAGCACGCCGAACCCGATGTGGTCGAGGACTGGAAGTGGAGGGGTGTCCCGGTTTGGTATCACGACGGGATGATCTGCACCGGTGAGACGTACAAGAGCGTGGTCAAGGTGACCTTCGCCAAGGGCGCCTCGCTAGAGGATCCTTCGGGCCTGTTCAACTCGAGCCTCGACGGCAACACCAGACGGGCCATCGACTTCCACGAGGGCGACGAAATCGACGAGAAGGCGTTGACGGCGCTCATTCGCGCCGCGGCGCAGCTGAACACGGGAGGCCGATCGCGGTCGTGAGTGCCGAGTCCCTCGAAGAATTCCGGAGCCGGGCCAGGGCCTGGTTGGCCGAGAACATGCCGCGGCTGGATTCCGACGACGCGATGGTCCTCGAGCGCGACGAACTGACGTCCTGGCAGCGCGCCCGTGAACTGCAAAAGAGGTTGTACGACGGGGGATTTGCCGGTATCTGCTTTCCGCGAGAGTACGGCGGGCTCGGACTGGGCTACGCATACAAGAAGGCGTTCGACGCCGAGGCCCTCGCCTATGAGACGCCGCTACTCCTCAACGTCCCGTCCTTCGCCATTTGCTGCGCGACGATCCTCGACATGGGCAGCGAGGAGCAGAAACGCACTCACGTCCCAGCGGCGTTGCGCGGTGATGAAGTGCTCGTACAGCTGCTGTCCGAACCCGGCGGGGGCTCCGACCTCGCGGGCGTCATCACCCGCGCCGACCGCCGCGACGGACGCTGGATCATCAACGGCGCCAAGACATGGAGCACCTGGGCGTTCGCCGCCGACTATGGTCTGTGCCTGGCCCGGACCGATTGGGACGCACCGAAACACAACGGGCTGACGATGTTTCTGGTGCCACTTCGCCACGCCGGAGTGACGATCAATCGCATTCGCCAGGTCAACGGCTCGGTTGAGTTCTGCGAGGAATTCTTCGACGACGTCGAACTGGGCGACGACGCTGTCGTCGGGGAGCCGGGCAAAGGCTGGGAGGTGGCATCGCGGCAGCTCTACCACGAGCGCCGCACCATGGGCGACGGCTCGGAATACACCAGCGGACCCGGAATCGCTGAGGCCGAAGATGTTTCGATCGACCTGATGTCGTTGGTCGATCGCACCAACCAGGGCGCGAGTGAACGCGTGCGGGAGATGGTCGGCCGGGCCCTGGTCCACCGCGCGGTGCACGGACAACTCAGCGAGCACGTCTTCCACGCCGTGGCCGGCGGATCCCTGCCGCCCGCCGCCGGATCGATCATCAGGCTGGACATGGCCGAGGCCCACGACGTCGAGACCGACGCCGCCCACGCGATCGCCGGTTCGGCGGCCGTGGTCGAGGATGAGGCGGGGCTGCTCGACATCGGCACTCGGTATGTGGGCCGCCAGATCGCCAGCATCGGGGGCGGCACCACAGAGATGGCGCGCAACGTGATCGGCGAGCGGGTCTTGAACTTTCCCCGTGAGTACGCCGCCGACCGGGGCGTACCGTTCAACCAGGTGCGGCGGAGCAAAGCGAGAAAGGCGGCCGAAATTGAGCGACCAACTTCGTGACATCCGGGAATTGGCCAACGATTCCGCGGCTTACCGCGACGAGCTTTTCCGACGCTGGACAGGTCTGCTCAGCTACCGCTACATCGGCCGCAAGCACTCGTCCATGAACCTCGGCGAGACGGATGACACGGTTACCATCCGCCGCGACATGCGCAACGAGGCAGGCGGACTGATGGTGGCGCCGTTGGCCATCTCGTCGCCGGAGGGCTGTCAGACCGACATGGTTGCGGTCCCCAATCCGGTCATCGCGTCGGTACAGATCATCGACCCCGGCTACGACGTCAAGCGGATCGAAATCGTCGACTCCGGCGTCGTGCACCAAGGCCGCACCATGGGCTACGGGCGGTGCAAGATCGTCGACGCCGACAACCCAAACCGCGTGATCGCGTTCAACGAGGGGCAGGGGGCGATCATCGGCCAACCGCCGGAAGGGCTTGGCAGGATGGATGTTTCGGGAACCCAGCTGGTTATCGAGGACTCTCCCGGTCTGCCGCCGCTGTGGAAAGCCTTCGGCGCCAGCAAGCGCGGCGACGGGCACTGGGTGTTGCCCGCGCTGAGCGCCGAACTCGCGTCGCCGGATGCTGCGCTGCACATCGGGCCTCAGCATGTCGTGCTGGAGACCGCGGCGACCGACCTCGCCGCCGATGTCGCCGGAACCCGGAAGGTGCAGGTAATCAGCTGGCACGTGATGTTCATGTCACGCGGCAAGGTGGGTCCCTTCCGGGTGGAGGGCGCCGCGCACGCCGGGGGACCCGGGCGCGTCGGCGTGCGCATGCTCCTGCACGACGAGGGGAACGCTGACAAAGCCATTACGTCGGCCGCGGCGATCTTCGAGGTTGCGAGCTTCCGCTGATCCACGGCGGTTGAACCAGAACTAATAGCGAACGCCAAGTTAAACCTTGGGGTGTCGGACGGTCGCACCTCGGGCCGGACGTGGACCAACGGGCCAGCTCACGCAGACAGATTATTGACACCAGAAACCATCGCCATATAAAACTATCGATATCAGAAACACCTTCTCACGTTTAACTTCGGACCGCTGATGGCAATGAGAGATGGTATGAAGCAGCGCAAAATGACAAAGAAGATGTCCGCTTGCACGTTCGGCGTACTACTGGCCGTCATGCTGGCCCCCGCGGCCGTCGCGCGCGCCGACCAAACGGACCAGGACTTCAATAACTTCGTGCAGTCGCACGGCGTCAACCTCGGGACGCCGGCCTTTAACGTGAAGGCTGCGCACACGATGTGCCAAGATCTCGACGCCGGCTACACCGAGAGGGACGAGGTAAGCCAAATCGCGGGAGCGCATCGACTGAACTGGGACCAGGCCCAGACGTTCGTCAGCGCGGCGACCGCGGATTATTGCCCGCAACACCACCCCGCTAGCAAACCAAGTAGCAAGTAACGGCGTCTGCGCTGGCCCTGGTCATACGCATCCGTGCGTATGTATGGTGCAAACGACGCACCGATATGACGGGAGAAGCGCTGTGGCAGAACGGTTGGCGGGCAAGGTCGCGCTCATCAGTGGGGGTGCGCGGGGGATGGGCGCCTCGCACGTGCGCACGTTGTGCACCGAGGGGGCCAAGGTGGTGTTCGGCGACATCCTCGACGACGAGGGCAAGGCGGTCGCGGCCGAGCTCGGAGACGCGGTTCGCTACGTGCACCTGGACGTCACCAAACCCGAGCAGTGGGAATCCGCGGTTGCCACCACCATCGCCGAGTTCGGCGGAATCGACGTGCTGGTGAACAATGCGGGCATCATCAACATCGGCACGTTTGAGGACTACGAGCTCTCCGAGTGGCACCGCATCCTCGACATCAACCTGACGGGAGTGTTCCTCGGCATCCGCGCCGTGGTGAAACCCATGAAGGAAGCGGGTCGAGGATCGATCATCAACATCTCCTCGATCGAAGGCATAGCGGGCACCATCGGCTGCCACGGTTACACCGCAACCAAATTCGCAATCCGAGGGTTGACGAAGTCGGCCGCGCTGGAATTGGGGCCGAGCGGGATCCGAGTCAATTCGATCCATCCCGGGCTCGTCAAGACGCCGATGACCGAATGGGTCCCCGAGGACATCTTCCAGACGGCGTTGGGTCGAATCGGCGAGCCGAAGGAGGTTTCCAACCTCGTGGTGTACCTGGCCAGCGACGAGTCCAGCTACTCGACCGGCTCGGAGTTCGTCGTGGACGGCGGCACCACCGCCGGCCTGGCACACAAGGACTTCTCCGCGGTCGACGCCGGCCAGCAACCGGAGTGGGTTACCTAGCCGCCTGTCAGCGCGGAGTCAACGCCGTCAGGGCGCCGCTGTTACCAATTCGGCATTCTTCGCGGGCGTGGGCCAGGGTGACGGCACCGGCCGTTGTCGGACTCGTTGGGGCCACCAGAACCATTTGCCCAGCAGCGCGGCGATGGATGGTGTCATCAACGACCGGACGATCAGCGTGTCGAAGAGCAAGCCGAGGCCGATGGTGGTGCCTACCTGCCCGATGACCGTCAGCTCACTGACCGCCATCGTCATCATGGTGAAGGCGAACACCAGCCCCGCCGAGGTGACTACCGATCCGGTGCCACCCATCGCTCGGATGATGCCGGTGTTCAGGCCGGCGTGGATCTCCTCCTTGAACCGCGATACCAGTAGCAGGTTGTAGTCGGCGCCGACGGCGAGCAGGATGATGACCGACATCGCGAGCACCATCCAGTGCAGTTCGATGCCGATCAGGTGCTGCCAGATAAGCACCGCGAGGCCGAAAGATGCCCCCAGCGAAAGCAAGACCGTGCCCACGATGACCGCCGAGGCCACCACACTTCGGGTGATGATCAGCATGATGATGAAAATCAGGCACAGCGAGGCGATTCCGGCGATCAGCAGGTCATAGTTGCTGCCGTCCTGCATGTCCTTGAACGTGGCCGCGGTGCCGCCGAGGTAAATTCTCGAGCCCTCCAGTGGCGTGCCCTTGAGCGCTTCGTACGTTGCCTTCTTGATCGCATCGATATGCGAAATGCCTTCTGGCGTCATCGGATCGCCGTCGTGGCTGATGATGAACCGCACCGCGTGGCCGTCGGGTGGCAGGAAATTCTTCATACCGCGCTTGAACTCGGCATTGTTGAAGGTTTCCGGCGGCAGGTAGAACGAGTCGTCGTTTTTCGACGCGTCGAACGCCTGCCCCATGGCGCTCGAGTTCTTCTGCGCCTCGTTCTGCTGATCCTGCAGGCCTTTTTGGGTCGAATACATGGTAAGCATTGTCGTTTTCATGGCCTTCATGTTTTCGATCATCGAGGGCATCAGCGCCACCAACTGGGGCATCAGCGAGTCGAGGTGATCCATGACGGGTAGCAGGCCCTGGATGTCATCGGTCATTGTGTCGATGCCGTCAAGGGTGTCGAAGACGGACCGGATGGCCCAGCACGCCGGGATGTCGTAGCAGTGCTTCTCCCAGTAGAAGTAGCTGCGGATAGGCCGGAAGAAGTCGTCGAAATCCGAGATGTGGTCACGCAATTCGGCCACATCCATCGTCATGTTGTGCATCTTTCCGACCATGTCGTGCATGGTGTCGGCCATCTGCTGGGTCAGGCCCTGCATCTTGACCATGCTGTCGATGGTCGTCTGCATCTCGTCGGCCTGCTTGAGCATGTCGGCCATCTGATCCTGTTGGTACTTCTGATTCATCTGCTGGCTGACGCCTTGCATGCTGATCTGAAACGGGATCGAGGTGTGCTCGATCGGCGTGCCCTGCGGTCGGGTGATCGCCTGCACGCGAGAGATGCCGGGCACCCGGAAGATGGCCTTGGCGACCTTGTCGATGACCAGGAAGTCGGCGGAATTGCGAAGATCGTGGTCACTTTCGATCATCAGCAGCTCGGGGTTCATCCGCGCCTTTGAGAAGTGCCGGTCCGCGGCGGCGTAGCCGGCGTTCGCCGGCAGGTCGGCGGGCAGGTATTTGCGGTCGTTGTAGTTGGTCCGGTATCCGGGCAGGGTCAGCAGGCCGACGAGCGCCACCGCGATCGTCACGATCAGCACGGGCCCGGGCCAGCGGACGACGACGGCGCCGATCTTGCGCCAGCCGCGAATTCGCTGCGCTCGCCTGGGCTCCAGTGTGTTGCGGAAGCGCGATGCCACCGAAATCACCGCGGGGCCAAGCGTCAGTGCGGCCGCCACCACGACCACCATGCCGATGGCCAACGGGATGCCCAGCGTCTGGAAATAGGGCAGGTTGGTGAAGTGCAGGCAGAACGTCGCACCCGCGATGGTCATGCCCGACCCGAGCACCACGTGGGCGGTCCCGCCAAACATCGTGTAGTAGGCGTCTTCTCGTGACTCGCCGACGGACCGGGCTTCCTGATATCGGCCGATCAAAAAGATCGCATAGTCGGTGGCGGCCGCGATCGCAAGCGTGACCAACAGGTTGGTGGCGAATGTGGAGAGCCCGATGATCTTGTGGTACCCGAGGAAAGCGACCATTCCGCGGGCGGCCGACAGCTCGAACACCACCATCACCAACGTGAGCAGCACCGTGATGATCGACCGGTAGACCATCAGCAGCATCGCGATGATCACCACGAAGGTCACGGTGGTGATCACTTGCAGGCTGCGGTCGCCGGCTAGGTGCTGATCGGCCGTCAGTGCGGCCGGTCCGGTGACGTAGGCCTTGACGCCGTTGGGGGCGGGCACGCCATTGACGATCTTTTGAACGGCCTCGACCGACTCGTTGGCCAGGGCCTCGCCCTGGTTGCCGGCGAGGTAGACCTGGACGTAGGCGGCCTTGGCGTCGTTGCTTTGTGCGCCCGACCCGGTCAGCGGATCGCTCCACATGTCCTGGACGTGTTCGACGTGTTTGGTGTCGGCGTCGAGCTTTCTGACAATCTGGTCGTAGTAGGCGTGGGCGTCGTTGCCGAGCGGATTTTGGCCCTCCAGCACGATCATGACCGAGCTGTTGGACTTGTATTCGCCGAATACCTCACCCACGTGTTTTGTCGCGATGACCGATGGCGCGTCGTCGGGGCTCATCGAGACCGAGCGCATCTGTCCGACCACGTCCAGCTGCGGGACGATGACGTTGAGCAGCGCGATAACCGCGATCCAAGCCAGCATGATGGGGATGGCGAACCTGCGGATGAATCGCGGGATCGCGGGCCGCACAGCGTGTCTGGCGATGGGGAGGGCGTCGGTGCGGGCGTCGTCCATGCTTGCGCTCATGCGGATTTCACCAAGCAAAAGGTCAGGGCGTGCACGCCGTTGGTTATGTTCTCGTCCTTGACTTCGTCATCGATGGTGATGCGGCAACCCAGGCGATCGCCGTCGCTTTGCGCCGAGATGTTCGGGAAGACCGAGGGGGCGGTCGTGCTGAGGACCAGCGTCCAGGGCAGTGGCGCGCCGTCAACCCGCTTTGGGTCGGCGCTGAGATCCAAGTAGTTCACGTTGGCGTGGCTTGCCGAACCGAAGATCTCGTACTTGACGACCTTGGGCTTGAACGGCTTGGAGTCGTCCACCCGTGCGCTGGTCGTGGTGGCCGAGTTCTCGGCGCCGAAAAATGACTTGACCCGCGCCACGGTGAAGCCGCCGATCACCACGACCGCCACGATCAGCAGTGGCAACCACGCGTTGCGCATGACCTTCGACTTCTGCACCGGAGTGCTTCCCTCCCTTGTCACGCACGGTGAATCACGTTGGTCTACAACATGCTTGACGTGTTGGATAGGCGGCGCTCGGCATTCCGAACCGTCTGCGCACCGTCATCAGAGCATAATACATGCTCTGCATACTTTGCAGACAATGCAATAAAGTGATCTAGGTTACTGCCGAGTAGTCAATTCGCGAAAATGCTGTTGACCAGCGCGGCGGCGCGCTCGACGTGGGGCATCGGCGTGTCGTCGGCATCCTGTGGTTCGGCACTGGCCCAGCGCTCGATGCCCGAACGAACGGCCGTCAACGCCAACGCCGAGATCAACGCGGGTATCTCATCGTCGGAACGCATCGCTTGGCGACGGGCGACAATGTCGGTCAGCTGGTTCTGAAACCTCTCCAACTCGGCGAGAAATGCCGCCAACACCGCGGGGGTGGTCTTGGCGAGTTCCAGCATGCCGGCCGCCTGTTCGCGCATCGGGGGCATGTCCCGAAGGTGGTGCGCCGCGAGGGTGATCAGCTCCGCCAGCACCACCCGATACGGGGCGGCTCCGGCCGCGACGAAATCCTCGGCCAGCTCGGCGGGCAGGTCCGACGGGCCGTAGGCGATCGCGGACTCTTTGTTCGGGAAGTAATTGAAGAACGTGCGCGTCGAAATTCCGGCTTCGGCACAGATCTCGTCGATGGTCACCTTGTCGAAGCCGCGTGCCAGCGCCAGGCGCACCGCGGCATCGCGGATGTCCGCGCTGGTCTGCCGGCGGCGGCGCTCGCGAAGACCCATGCAATTGCCCATAACACTCATGGTTGCACGTAATGCAAACTTTGCAGTCAACTAGCAGCTCAGGCGAGGGCTTTCCGCAGGTGATCGCACTGGCTGGCGAAGAACTTCAACGAAATCGGCGCCTTGTCCGCAACCTGGTCGAACGCGTGAAAGGCGCCCGGAGCGATCTCCTCGTGCACGGGGACACCTGCCTCGCGGAGGCGCTGCCCGTACTCCAGGCACTCCTGATAGAAGAGGTCCAGCGTCCCGACGCCGATCCATGCCGGCGCGAGCCCCGACAGATCCTCCCGACGCGCCGGCGCGGCCTCTTTGGGATCGGCTCCGTTCACGTACCAACGCCACGCCAGCTGGTTGTCGGTTTCGGTCCACATGATGCGCCGGGGGCCGTCGCGATTGGCGCCGGTGCGATCGTCGAGCATCGGATACACCAGCATCTGGAAGGAGAGTTTGATTTTGTTGCGATCGTGGGTGCGCTGCGCCACCGCCGCCGCGAAATGTCCACCGGCACTGGCGCCGCCGACCGCGACTCGATCCGGGTCCACCCAAGGTTGGCGCGCCAGCCACAGCAGCGCCGCGTAACAATCTTCGACTCGGGTCGGATAGGGGTGCTCGGGTGCCAGCCGGTGTTCCACCGCCGCGACCGCGACACCGGTGAGATGGGACAGCTTGCGAAGGTACTTGTCGTCCTGGGCGGCGTGGCCCATGATCGTGCCGCCGCCGTGGATCCACAACATCGCGGGTGCCCGTTCGGGAAGACCGAACGGACGATGCAAGCGGACCGTGACGTGCTCGTTCACCGCGGCAACCGGGATGTGACGAAGCCGGCCAGCGTTGCCCATGAGGTTCATCAGTCCGCGCTGGAGTTTGTAGCCGCCGTATAAGGCATATCCGCGGGGCAACACTCGGGCCACCTTGCGCAGACCGGGATCCAGCGCGTGTCGTGAGGTGAACGCATGCTTGGCGGATGCACTTGCCATCGGATTAGTATCCCGCGATCTGGACCGGGTAGCCGGCTCGCAAGATATCCACTGTGGACCTCGGGGTAAGCAGCAGCGCCGTGCCGGTCCGCGGCCGGGACAGCTTGTCCCGATAGATGTTGTCTTGCCCGTCCCAAACCGCGAGCTGGTCGCCCAGGACAACGGCGGGTCCAGAGTCGGTGACGACGAACACCCCGTCGGGCAGGCTATCCCAAACGGCGCGCTGCTCGCCGCTGCCAGTCCGCTCGCGGTGTAGCAGTGTATCCATGTCCTTGGCGTAATACAGTGCGCCGCCGTGGGTTTGGGTCCACAGTGTCCGATAGTGGTTGTAGGAGCTGTGTCGGCATTCGGCGCACGGGCGGTGTCCCGCGGCCAGCGCGACGGCTTCGTCGAGGAAGAACAGCGGCGTATAGCGGTTGGGATCCCACTGAGCGACTCTGCGGCCCCGGAACGACAGAGCACAGATGATCCAGGTCTTGTGCTGATGATTTCGCACGATGTCGCGGGTGCCACGGCCCTCGTGCAAGCGGCCGCGGTTGCCCATCCACGCGCCGCGGCCCGGCACGGCGATGATGTCTCCCAGGGGTGAGACGCGGTTGCGCGCCGGCCGGTGTGTCGTCACGAAACTCGCTCGAGGTCAAGTAGGACGCGCTTGGCGGCGGGGCCGCCGCGATATGCGCCTACGGTTCCATCGGAACGGATCACCCGATGACACGGCACGAAAATCGGCATCGGGTTGGTCGCGCACGCGGTGCCGACGGCGCGCACGGCCTTGGGGGAGCCGGACAGCCGAGCCAGTGCGGCATAGCTGACCGTTGCGCCGTAGCCGATGTCGGCGTTGAGGTGTTCCAGCACCGTGCGCCGAAAGCCCTGTGACAGTGACCAATCCAGCGCAACGTCGAAGTTGTGGCGACGGCCGGCGAAGTATTCGTCGAGCTGTCGAACGATGGGATCGAGCCGTGTGGGTGCTTCGAGCACTCGCGGGCTGACGCGCTCAGCGAGGTTCTGCAGCACGCTGTCGTGGTTTTCGTTGGCGAATGCCAGCCGGAGCATCCCGCGTGGCGTTGCCGCCAACAACAGTGGGCCGACGGCGGAATCCACTGTGCGGTAGGCGATGTCGAGGAGATTGCCGGCTTGGGCCTCCCGTTCGAGGCGGACGTGCAGCCGGCGGAGATGGTCTTGCTCGACGGGGAAGTGCGTCGTGAGCTCGTGTGTGGTCATCGGTGACTCCTGGTGGTGTCGATACGGGGATAGGTGCGTCGCAGAGTGGCGATCCCGTCGGCCGCTGCGCGCCGGGCGGCGGCAACGCTGCTGCCGACGATTACCGCGATTTCGGAGTAGGGGAGGCCGGCCAGGTAGTGGTAGGCCACGGCCTGGCGCTGTCTGGGTGGCAGGGCGCCGAGCGCGGCGTCCAGGTCGAGGTCGTGGGTATCGGCACGCTCGCGTGCGGGCGAATCGGGTGGATCGGCAACCGGGACGGCCCGACGTGACGCTGACCGGGTGATGTCGATGGCTTTGCGGTGAGCGATCGTCACCAGCCACGCTTCGATGTTGGCGTCGGTTGGCAGCCGCGGGTAGGCCTGCAAGGCGGCCAGGAACGTGTCCGACCAGGCGTCATCGGCATCGGCGTGGCCGACCACGGCACGAACGACCCGCAGCACCGTGGCGCCGTGGTGGACCACAACGGCTTCAAAAGGCGGCTTGACGTGCCGATCGACCGTCACTCGGGCGTCACCGACAGGTTCGGATAAGCATTCGAATTCCTCCGTATGAAAAGTACCGGCGTGTTCACCACGAAGACGTTGATGCGTCATGGAATGTGAGAAAGCCTTGCGGAAAAGTGCGATCTCACGTCTGAGGCCGCCCCGACGTCTACTTAGGTGGAGGGTGAGTCGGAAACGGGAAGGCGACCGATGAGTTTTCGCGATCTTCATCACCAGGGCGTTCCGTTCGTGTTGCCCAACGCCTGGGATGTGCCGTCGGCGCTGGCCTACCTGGCGGACGGCTTCACGGCGATCGGCACCACCAGCTTCGGCGTTGCCGTGAGCGCAGGCCACCCCGATGGTGGACGCGCCGCCCGTGATGCCAACCTCGCGTTGGCCGCCGCGTTGGCCCCGCTGCCGTGTGACGTCAGCGTCGACATAGAGGACGGATACAGCGACGACCCCGAAGCCGTGGCAGACTACGTCGCGCAATTGCCGATCGCCGGGATCAACATCGAAGACAGCACCGATGGACAACTCATCGATCCGGCTCTGGCCGCCGCCAAAGTCGGCGCGATCAAACGACGCAATCCCGACGTGTTCATCAATGCCCGGGTCGACACCTATTGGCTGGGCCAAGAGGCCGACACTGCCACCACGATCGGGCGGGCCCTTCGTTATGTCGAGGCCGGCGCCGACGGCATCTTTGTGCCGTCGGCCAACGATCGCGCCGCTCTCGCCGAACTCACTTTCAACATCCCGCGCCCGCTCAACACTCTGCCGGTGCCTGGGCTGACCGTGACGGACTTGGGGGAGCTCGGGGTGGCCCGGATCTCGACCGGTTCGGCGCCCTACCGGGCGGGGTCGTACGCCGCCGCCCAGGCCGCTAGGGCAGTGCGTGACGGACAGCCACTACCGCCAACCACACCGTATGGCGAACTGCAAGAACGCCTCATCGATTACGAAAAGCTAATGAAAACAAGGTAATTGACCGAATGCTCACGTTTTGGCGCCCTTCGTCGTCTACCCAGAAAGGAGGTTGAACGATGAATACCCGACACACGGTTATCGACAGTCCACTCGGCGAGCTGACCCTCGTCGCCGCCGGCGACACCCTGACGGGTGTGTATTTCCGGCACCACTGGCATCCGCCGACGGCCGATGCTCTGGGGCGGTACGTCGAGCCGGCCGCTGACGACTTGTTCCGTCGCGTAACTGACCAGCTCGGCGAATACCTCGCGGGAAGGCGCACACAGTTCGATCTACCCACGGCCTTCGTCGGCGACCCGCGCCAGCGGCGGCTCTGGGAACTGTTGCCAGAAATCGCGTACGGTGAGACCACCACATACGGCGAACTCGCCGCCCAACTGGCCGACGGCACCACCGCATACGAAGTCGGCCAAGCTGTGGGCCGCAATCCGCTCAGCATCGTCGTCCCGTGTCATCGCGTCGTCGGAAAGAACGGCGCCTTAACGGGTTACGCGGGTGGCCTGAAGCGGAAACGCTTCCTGCTGGACCTCGAAGCGCCGGTACCGGCGGCGGCCGGCAGATTGTTCTGATGCCGTCAACATGGCATCGGCGTGTGGAGGCCGCCGACTGGGACGCGGTCACCGCCGACATGAATGATGTTGGCGGTGCACTGCTTCCACAGCTGATCACTCCCAAAGAGTGTGCGGCCGTGCGTGATCTCTACCCTGACGACAGGTTGTTTCGCGCCACCATCGACATGACCCGCCATCGGTACGGGCGGGGCGAATACCGCTACTTCAACCGGCCGTACCCTGGCCCGATCGAACAGCTGAAACAAGCGCTCTACCCTCGGTTGCTACCCATCGCGCGCGACTGGTGGACAAAGTTGCGCCGCGATGCACCCTGGCCCGACACCCTCGACGAATGGCTGGACATGTGCCATCGCGGCGGCCAGACCAAACCCACCGCCCTCATGCTGAAATACGGGCCGGGCGACTGGAACGCCCTACACCGAGATCTGTACGGGGACCTCGTCTTTCCGCTGCAGGTCGTCATCAACCTCAGCGAACCGGGCCTGGCGCACACCGGCGGCGAATTCCTCCTGGTCGAGCAGCGGCCCCGTTCGCAGTCGCGCGGCACCTCAACCACGCTGCCGCAGGGACACGGCTACATCTTCACCACCCGGGAACGGCCGGTCCGCTCGACTCGGGGATGGTCAGCCGCCCCGGTGCGCCACGGAGTGTCCGTCGTCCGCTCGGGTCAGCGCTACACCCTCGGCCTGATCTTTCACGATGCTGCCTGAAGCCGCCTGAACGCCGCTGTGACCGCATCCGGCACCATGGTGCTCATGCAGCTCTACGACGTCATGCGATCCACACCCGCCGTGCGCGAATTCACCGACGACCCGCTTCTCGATGACGTCCTTGCCCGGATTCTCGACAACGCGCGCTTCGCACCGTCCGGCGGCAACCGGCAGGGCGTGCGCGTCATCGTGCTCCGCGATGAGGACACCCGGGCGGCCTTGGCGGACCTCGGGCTTCCCGCCGCGCGCCGGTACGCCGCGCAGCTGGCGAACGGTGAGTCGCCGTGGAATCCGTTGCAGCCACCCGGTGTGGACGCGTCGACGATTGCGGCGACGGAGGTGCCGGCGCAGATGTCGGCTTCCCTTCGCGAGGCGCCGGTGGTGCTGGTGATCTGCCTGGATCTCGGCGTCGTCGCCGCCACCGATCAGGACCTCGATCGGGTCGGGGTGGTCTCTGGGGCCTCGGTGTACCCGTTCGTGTGGAACGTGTTGCTGGCCGCGCGCAATGAAGGTTATGGCGGGGTGTTGACCACGATGGCGGTGGCCGAGGAGCCGCGCGTCAAAGGTCTTCTCGGCGTGCCCGACTCCTACGCGATCGCCGCGGTTGTGCCGCTGGGCAAACCGGTGCGCCAAGTGACGAAGTTGCGACGACGGCCGGTTCCCGAGTTCGTCACATGCGATCGCTTCGACGGAGCACCCTTCACCGGGTAGCGCATCAGAGACCGAGCGGGGCTGGTTTCAAGTCGGCAGTGTTCGTGGGAGCCCGAAACTGGGCAGCACACTGTTGTCGAACCTCGTCAGCGCGCTGATGTGGTCCCCTGCGAGGGTGAGCACCATGAGACCGTTGGCGTGCAGCACCAAAGCGTGCGGATCTTTGGTGTAGAGGCCGAAGGCGGGTTGACCGTTGGCCCGGGTTGGTATCAGCCGGTAAGTGCGGCCCTCGCGGAAGGTCACCGCTGTGTGGAACTGTGCCGCAAGTTCGCGGCCGCGATACTGGAATGGCCACGGCGGCATGGACACTCGGATGTCTTCGGTGAGCAGCGCGACGAGGCCTTGCACGTCTGCGGTGGAGTACGCGCGGGTGAATGCGGCAACAAGCTTTTGTTCGGCGGGTGAGTTCGGCGCTGGTGGCGGCAGGTGCTCGTCTGACTCGCCGAGCTCTTGCCGTAGCGTCGTCCGCGCGCGCTTTAGTGCACTCGCTACCGCTTGTTCGCTGGTATCGAGCATGTCGGCCACTTCGCGCGTTGAGTATCCGAGGACATCTCGCAGGATGAGGACGGCGCGCTGCCGCGCCGGCAGCAGCTGCACAGCTGTGATGAACGCGAGCGATATCGCTTCGCTGGCTTGGTACCGGGCCTCCGGGCCTGGGGCCTCGGCCGGGACGCCCTCCAGATGCAGGTCGGGGTACGGCTGCAGCCACACCACCTCACCGAGCCCCGAGGGCTCCGGCAGATTAAGCGCGCTCACCGGCGGGCCCGATCGGGGGCGGCGGCCTGCCGAGCGCAACGCGTTGAGGCAGCGACTGGTCGCGACCCGGTAGAGCCAGGTGCGCAGCGAGGCGCGCTCCTCGAATCCGCGGAGGCTCTGCCAGGCCGCCAACAGTGTTTCCTGCAGGGCATCCTCGGCATCTTGGGCCGAACCGAGCATCCGGTAGCAATGCACCTGCAGCTCGCGTTGAAACGGGTCGACCAGCTGCCCAAACGCGCGGCCGTCGCCCGCGCGGGCCCTCGCCAAAAGCTCCTCGTTCACCGCCCACCGCACCCTTCTTCCACGTCAAGGTTTCCACCGATATTGACCCCGCGAGGGCACCAAGTTGGGCGTTTTGCGCCCGGTGTGCCTGTGCCGCGGTGTCTGCCTAGGTGACGGGTTGGCTGCATCGGCAAGCCCGCCTGAACCACCACAACGAATCAGGAGACTCTGATGAGAAAGATCATTGAATACACCCTTGCCTCAATTGACGGCGTGTTCGCGGGACCCGAAACTCGCAGGTTCTTCGACTACCGCGACGACGCTTACTACCGCGACGGAGTGGGCCTCCTGGCGTCGAGCGATGCCATGCTGATGGGCCGGGTCACCTACGAGGAATTGGCCAAGATCTTTTCGGGACGGCAGGGGCATCCCTATGCCGATCCCCTCACGTCGATCACCAAATACGTGTTCTCTTCGACATTGGAGCGCGCCGACTGGGACAACTCGGTGATCGTGCGCGGTGATCTCGAGGCGGAGGTGACCAAGCTCAAGCAGCAAGACGGTGGGCCGCTATTGGTCTTCGGCCACGGGCTGTTCGCGCAGGCCCTGTTGAAAGCTCAGCTGCTTGACGTGCTCGACCTGTCGATCCATCCCTTCATCGCCGGGTCGGGTGGACTGTTGTTTCACCAAGACCAAACAGCAGCAATGAAACTCACCGCGACGAAGAGCTTCTCCAACATTGTGAAGCTGACGTACGAGCCACAGTACGACCGATCCTGACCACGAAACCGTGCGTGTGACCCGGCCGCATCCGGCTGGGGCATCGCGGAGAACGCGTCAGTCCCGGACATCGCACACACAACTCCCCGAAAGGAGAGCCATCGACATGACTCAGCCACTGCCCGACTTAGACATTTACACCGCCGCGACCGATCCGCCGGCGCAGCAGCGATACAACGACTTGCTGATTGCGCAATTCCGAACAAACGCGGGCAAGATAACCGGACAGTTTGCGGATCTTCCGATGCTGCTGCTCAAGACGGCAGGCGCCAAAACCGGCGGGATTCGCACCACACCGTTGGTCTACTTCAAGGATGGCGATCGCTACCTGATCATCGCCTCGAAGGCTGGCGCGTCGACAAATCCGGCTTGGTACCACAACCTGGTGGCCAACCCGACGGCGTCCGTGGAACTGCCCACCGAATTCTTTGACGTGCAAGCCAGGGTCGCGACAGGTGATGAACGGGATCGGCTGTTCCACAAAGTGGCGGAACACTTCCCAATTTACGCTGGCTACCAACAGAAGACGGGCCGCCGGATTCCCGTCGTCGTGCTAGAACGCATCGGTTGACGAGAAGCGTTGGCCTGTCGGGCTTGGCGCGCTACGCAACGACGGGCGGTCGGCCGTTAACGACGACCTGATCCCGGAGAGAGAAGCGCGTACGCCCAGGGTGTCGGTGATCAGTCGAGTGGCAGCGGCGTGTTCTTCCCGTCGAGGAACTCTACGGTGGAGAAAACCAATTCCGTGGGCCCGATGTTCTCAAGGTCGTGGAGCAGGTATTCGCCTGCGCCGAAGGCGAAGTGGCGGGTTTCCCCGGCAGTGTAGCCGACCTCGCGCGTGGTTCCGTCGGCGGTGCGCTGGCGGCTGCGGCCGGGCACAAGGGCAACCCAGAAGTAATCCAGGACGTGGCGGTGCGCGCCGAGACGTTCGCCGGATTGCAGCCGGATTTCCCACACCCGTGCCCGGTCGGACACACTGAGCAACCGGCTTCCCACGACGCCGTTGTAAGCGTTGCGTGCGAAGTCGTCGCGGATCGCCTCAGACCATCCGGCGAAATTCTGTCCCACCAGCGTTCCGGCGAGTGGCTGATCGGTCGCCGTTTGGGATTCATGGATGGACACTCGGTTTCCTTCCGTCCATTGGGTGTTGTTGAGCGGCACCTCCCGCACGGTGTGGGCGGGGCGGCGTGTTACGGGCTGCAGCTGCGGGCGGCTTACGATGTGCAGCTTAGGTTCGAGACTGCGTGCTCGGCAGCGCCGGCACAACGTGAAAGTTCTCGGTAGGGCCATAGGAACTTTGATATGGGCGTTTCGAGTTCAACTTCTTTTCGGCCGGACTACACCGTCAACGGTGGCAGCCACGTCACCGTCTAAGCCCGGGCGCCGGCCTCACAGCTCGATGATGTCGTCGCGATCGGGCGGATAATCGATGAGGCCGTGCGCTGGGTTGGACAGTTGCATGACGAAGCTGCGCACGATCGGCGGCATTGGCGTGCGCGAGTAGGCGGCCAGCCGCCGGATAAGTGGGCGGATCGCCGGCCGCACGGCGGCATCGATGTTGGCCGGAACCACATTCGAGGGCAGCAGGGCCGGACCCAGACCCGCGGCGGCCAGCCGGGCGGCTGACTCCACCTGGGAGGTGTGAACTCCGGCCCTGGGCCAGAACCCGAACGCCGAGCAGACCTTGCCCACCACGGCGGACAACCCATGTGCCGGGTCATAGAGCACCCAGTCCCGGTCGCGCAGATCCGACGGGTCAATCGCCGGATCGGATGCCTGCGGGTCATCAGCGGCCATCACGAACACGAACTCCTCCGCGCCGAGGTCGACGACCTCTCCCATCGGCATCCGCGGCAGGGGCCCGAAGCCGAAATCGCCCTCGCCGCCCAGCAGAGCCTCCTCCAAGCGGTCGGCGTGGGTGTGCTCATGCAGCCTCAGCGCCATTTGCGGGTGCGAGCGGCGCCACGTCCGGGCGACCGACGGGATGACCCCGGCGGCAAGCGATGTCACCGTAGCAATCTCGAGCTCGCCCAGCGCGCCTTCGGTCACCGCCTGCACCGACCGTTTCGCGCGGCCGACATCGGCCACTACGCGTTTCGCCTCGACGAGGAACACCCGCCCGGCCGGGGTCAGGCGAAGCCCACGGGGCAACCGCTCGAACAGTTGACCGCCGAGTTCCTTTTCCAGCGTGGTGATCTGGTAAGACAGCGACGGCTGCGCCAGGTAGAGATTAGCCGCGGCCTGGGTGATCGAGCCGGCCTCGGCGACCGCCAGGAAGTACTCGATCTGCCGTAGCCGCATCGTCGCCACCCATCTATAGGCTAAATCCTATAGCTCTATCGGAATTCCAATCATAGACATCTATGCCGAATGGCATGAAACTAGTACCACACGGGTGGTTTACGTCGCTGAATGAATCGTCCCTGCTGCGAAACATCGCCCATCCGAGAAACGAGGTACTCGATGATTACGCTCGGCTACGGACTGATCACCTGCCAGACCCACCCGAGCGACCCGCGGGACTGGGGCGAGCTCTACGGCGAAGCGCTCGAGCTGGCCAGAACCGCTGAAGCTGCTGGGGCGGAGTCGATCTGGGTCTCCGAACATCACTTCAACGACGACGGCTACTTGCCCGCGCTGCTGCCGCTGATGGCCGCCCTGGCGGCGGTGACCACCAGCGCGTCGATCGGTAGCGCGATGGTGCTGGCGCCGTTCTATCACCCGATCAGACTTGCCGAAGACGCCGCAGTGACCGACCTGATCTCCGGCGGCCGCCTCATTTTGGGTTTGGGCATGGGCTGGCGCCCCGAAGAATTCGCGGCGTTCGGCACCCCCACCACAAGGCGCGTACGACTGCTGGAGAACGCTGTCGCGGTTTGCCGAGCCGCGTGGCGGGGAGAACCCTCTGGAACATCTGAAGACGGAACCCCGATCGGCTACATCACGCCCCGCCCGGCCGCCGGGCGGATACCGATCTGGTTCGGCGCCGCCGCGCAACCCGCGCTGCTGCGGACCGGACGCCTGGCCGACGGTTTCATGGCAACCAACTGCACCCCAGACGAATTCGCCGACGCGGTTGCCACCGTGCGCGGAGAAGCTCAGCGGCGGGGACGCAACCCCGATGACATCGACATCGCACTACATCTACAAACCTTCGTCACCGATGATCCCGATCCGTGGGCCGCCGTCGGTGAGCACATCTTGTACCAGTCATGGAAGTATGCGGAAACCGCAGGCAAATTCGGTTTCGACGGAAACCTGCAGCCGATGCCCGAACTGCATCCCGACTTCGAAGCGTTCGTGCGGGCCGTGAGCGTGGTGGGCACCGCCGAGCAAGTGGCCGAACGCATCCAGCAATACGCCGATCGTGTCGGGGGCAACCTGCACTATGTCGCGCGCTCCTACTATCCCGGCCTGGGCGCCAAGGGCCAACGCGAAAACGCCGCAGCACTGGCCGACGTCCGCCGCGCACTGGTGCGCTGACAGCTTTCAATGATTGGGTCACGGTTATCTCCTGGTCTTCGTGTCCAAATTGCCCTGCGACGTTATTCGTTTCTCGACCGCCTCGACGCGTGGCCAACTCCACCGAGTCGTTCCCGATGGGTCGCGAACAAGATGAAATACCTTGTACCACAGGATGATAACGAACGTCCCGGGACCTGATGTATCACAAGCGATTACGTGGCGGCTAAGAATCGCCTTGTCAGCGGGACGGTGTCGGTCGTAGAACGCTTGCTTCTGAAAGAGACGGTTTTAGCCGTGCGACTAGTCTCGGTATGCCAGCGGGATGACCCACTCGACGATTGTTCCTCCGTCGTCGCCGGCGGTTCGTATCGTCCCGTGACCGCCGAACTGTTTGGCTCGGTATTGGATGTCTCGCCGTAAGTCGTCGCCCGGATCGACGGCACTGCTGCCAATGCCGTTGTCGCGCACGATAAGACGCAGCTGGCTATCAAGCGTGGCCACGTGTATCGTCGCGGCGCTGGCTTGGGCGTGGCGGCCGATGTTGGTCAGCGACTCATTCAACACCGCGAGAGTCTCGGTCCGCGCAGCCCCCAGGGGGGCGCGGTCGTCGATCGGCCCGCTGAACTCCAGATCCGGCGTGAAGCCGAGATCCGTCGCGCTATCTTCGACAACCTTGATGATCGCGTTGCACAAGCCAACCGCATCATCGGACGGATTGGCCGCGACGTTGAGATTGAACACGATCCTGCGCAGATCGGCGATGATTCTGTCGGTCTCGTGGACCAAGCGCGTGAGATCGGGGGAGCGACGTTGGGCCGCCGACGTGAGTTCAAGACCCAGACCGAAAACGCGCTGGATCGTGCGGTCGTGAAGGTCGGCGGCGATACGCGCCTGTTCATCTCGGCGTTCCGCGTCCAGCAGAAGTGTGGTGTTGGCCCGCAGATTGTCACGCATGGTTTCGGCCGCGTCTGCCAGCACCGCGACCTCACGCAGACCGGCGCTTCGAATCGCTCGATCGTAGTCACCCTCAGCGACCGCGGTTACGTCATGCAGCACGCTGTTGACCGGCCGCGTAAGAAATCGGTGCAACAGCCACACCGCGGTGATCACCACAGCCAGCAGCAGAAACGCCGCCGCACCCTGGACGATGTTCGCCATTCGCTGCGCGGCATGGACCCGCCGGAGCTGCTGGGCGATCAGCTCGCCTGCCCGGGCTCCCAGGGCGGACAGCTGCCCCCGCACCTCATCGAAAAGACGTTTGCCCGACAGCGTCATTG
>Ga0310914_10000572_pt1 | contig 22007 bp, 18 predicted proteins | sample GREbulkMGAN108_FD_203450 | JGI IMG/M metagenome (GOLD analysis project Ga0310914, IMG submission 203450) | Lab enrichment of tropical soil microbial communities from Luquillo Experimental Forest, Puerto Rico - GRE.bulkMG.AN108 | ecosystem: Environmental > Terrestrial > Soil > Tropical forest >... | reverse complement strand
CAACGGTCGTTCGACCGGGTCGGCCTCCTCGACTGCTTGCTCGTTGGGATCGCCCAGGTCGGCGCGTTGATCCCGGGTGTATCGCGCTCGGGCTCGACCTTGACGGCGGCACTCTTCCTCGGCTTCAAGCGCGAGGAGGCAGCGCGGCTCTCTTTCCTGCTCGGGCTGCCGGCGATCGCGCTCGCCGGCTTCAAGGAGCTTCACGAACTGAGGCATGCAGGCCTCGACGCGCATGGCTGGGCGGTGCTCGGTATTGGGCTCCTCGTCGCCAGCGTCTCGGCTTTCGTGGCGATCTGGGGGCTGCTGCGCATCCTCGAACGGTTCTCGGTTTGGCCGTTTGCCGCCTATCGCGCCCTGATCGGCGCGGTGTTACTCGCAGGAGTGGCGACCGGCTGGCTCAGTTGACGGGCCGCCAAAGCTGACGAGGGTGCGCCTCGCGGATAAAAACGCGGCCGGCGAAGTAACGCGAGAGACGGACGACCGCGGATTTGAATCTAATCATTCAAACTGATCGACGGCCGTACCGTTAACCGGTGCATGACCCACGAATCCCTCGGTCCCGGTCGGGTAATCCCGCCAACCAAGGTTGCCCCGGCGGCCGTGCCGCCGGCGCAATCGCGGCGCGGCGTCCGGCTCGGCCCGGTCGCCGTCCTGATCGTGGTGCTGTTGGCTGTGATGACGGGTCTGCTGTCGCTTGTCGTGCCCGGCACCTTGTTCGAGCGCGATGCCGGCCGCCTCGCCGCCGCGGTGACCTTTGCGGCGAGCTATGTGGCACTGGCGTTCGGTCGCGTCCCTGGGCTGGCGATCGACCGTGCCGGCGTTGCTTTGGTCGGCGCCTCGCTGATGGTCGCGTCGGGCGCGCTGCCGCTCGACGAGGCCTATAAGGCGATTGATCTCGACACGCTGACCTTGCTGCTCGGCATGATGATCCTCGTCGCCAATCTGCGGCTCTCGGGCTTTTTCGCGATGACCGGCGGCTGGGTCATGCGGCGGGCACACCGGCCGCTCGCCTTGCTGGCCGCGGTCGCCGCAACCGCCGGGGTGTTCTCAGCCTTTCTCGTCAACGACGCGGTCTGCCTGGTGCTGGCGCCGCTCGTCATCGAGCTGAGCTTGGCACTGCGGTGCAACCCGGTGCCCTACCTGCTGGCGGTGGCGATGGCCTCGAACATCGGCTCGACCGCGACCATCACCGGCAATCCTCAAAACATGATGATCGGCAGTTTCTCGCATATTCCTTACGCGAATTTCGCGGCGGCATTGGCGCCAGTGGCGCTGTTCGGGCTGCTGCTGACGATCATCCTGATCGCGCTATTCCACCGCCGCGAATTCGCCCGCGGCGCACGACTGACGGCCCCTTCGACGCCGATCCGGCTTCATCGCGTACTGATGTGGCGCGCGCTGGCGGGAACGGCTCTGGTCATATCCCTGTTCTTTGCCGGACAGCCGCCGGCGAAGGTGGCGATCATTGTGGGCGAGCTGTTGTTGACCCGCCGCGTGAGGAGCGAGCGGGTTTATGCGCAGATCGACTGGTCGTTGCTGCTGATGTTCGCGGGTCTGTTCATCATCGTCGCCGGCGCCGAGCACAGCCTGCTCAGCGGCGAGGTCATCGCCGCAGCGGGCCAGCTGCACCTCGGTCGGCTGCCGGTGCTGAGCGCGCTGACCGCCATCCTATCCAATCTGGTCAGCAACGTGCCGGCGGTGGTGGTGCTGAGACCCTTCATCGAGGGCTTGCGCGACCAGGAGCGAGCTTGGCTGACGGTAGCGATGGCCTCCACCCTCGCCGGCAATCTGACGGTGCTCGGCTCGATCGCCAACCTGATCGTCGTGCAGCGCGCTGCCGCCAGCGGTATCGTGATCGGGCTGTGGGATTATTGCCGGGTCGGCGTGCCGTTGGCACTACTGACGTTGGCGATCGGAACACTCTGGCTGTGGATCTGAGCGCCTTGACGCGGGACAGGGTCCGCAACCCGCGGCCGCATCCGACCTCCCTCGACGCTGTGAATTTTCTGCTGGCAGATATGCGCGGGGTGCACGGTCGCTATCTTAACGTGTTCGTATTAGATGATGCTTATCGTCCTAGGCGCTGCCCCTGAATCTTGTTGGTGGCATCGAGCGGTCCTCGCCGTATATTAGGCTGCAGGTGGCCGACGGCGTTTAGCGTCGTGACGGAACGGCTTAACTTGATCAGAGCAGTACGGAATGGGAGCGGTCACCAAGATCGAGTGGTGCCACCACACGTTTAATCCCTGGTGGGGTTGTCCGCTCTGCGATCGCTGTTACGCGATGATGCTTGACACGAGATGGTTCAAACGGGCGCATTGGGGACCACGCGCTCCGCGCCGTTATTTCGGCGATGCGTATTGGCGCGAGCCGCTGAAATGGGATTGTCTTGCGGGCGCCGAGCGACGCCGTCGCCGCGTCTTCTGCGCGTCGATGGCCGACGTGTTTGACAATGAGGTTGATCCGGCGGTGCGTGACCGGCTATGGCGGCTGATCCGTCGGACGCGGAACCTCGACTGGCTACTTCTAACCAAGCGCATCGGCAATGCACCAGAGATGCTGGCGAACGATTGGGGTGGCGGATATCCGAATGTCTGGCTGGTCACGTCGGTTAACCAGGCCGAGCTCGAACGCGACGTTCCGAAACTGTTGAGCATTCCTGCCGTGGTGCATGGCGTCAGTATCGAGCCGCAGTTGGCACCGGTTCGCCTGGGCAGATTCGCACCGCTGCTGCAATGGGTAATCAATAGCGGTGAATCGGGTGCCGGGTCACGACCGTTTCACCTGGAGTGGACGCGCGCCCTCGTCACTGAGTGCAGGAGCGCCGGCATCCCGATCTTTGTCCAGAGATTAGGCAGCAAACCATACGAAGGCGCCATACGGCTCCGGTTGAATGAGTACGCCGGTGGTGACTGGAGCGAATGGCCTGATGATCTTCGGATACGGGAGTTTCCGAATGTGGGGCTGTCTTCGGAAGCGGCGGCCGGAGTCGACGCGGGCGCGCCTTACCGGCAGCGCCACCGTAACTCCGGCTCTCGGTATTAGCCTCTTTGATCGGGATTGGGACGCCTCGCATGGCCGCCCCTCCCATACCACCGAAAATATGGGTCACGAACTACGGCGGTTCGACCGGGTTAAGCTTAGATAGAGGCAGGGTAGCGACTCATCCTGAAACCGGCCTCTTTCAGGGGGCGCGGTCCGACCCGGTTCAGCCATTCCGGCTCAGACTGGGATCGGCCGGATCGCGCCGTAAGCGTTCGTTCATTGGCACATCAATAGCTTCGCGGCCGCGCCCCTCCTCGGCCGAATGTGCCCGGTTCACCGATGCTAATTGGATGACGCCTCGAGAACTCGACGATCCGCGCTCGATGCGTTATATCGAAACAAATACGGGGACAGGCATTTGCGCGAGCAAGGTTCGCGTTGTGCCCCCGAGCAAAAGTTCCCGCAACCGAGAGTGACCATAGGCTCCAAATACGAGCAGGTCCGATCCGCTCTGCACGGCATGACCGAGGATCACCTCCGCGGTCGGAGAGCCGTTCGACATCACGCGTTCCACGTTGAGATGCACACCATGCCGCGCCAATTGCAAGGCGATGTCGGCACCGGGCTCCTCGCCGTGTCGGCGGCCTTTGGACGGATCCACGACTAGCGTGGTGACCGCCTGTGCGTCGACAAGAAACGGCATCGCGTCTGATATCGTGCGCCGGGCCTTCCGACTGGCGTTCCAGCCGATCAGGACATTGTTGCCAATCGCTTCACCTAGCCACGCGTTGGGAAGGACCAGCAGCGGCACCCCGCTCGCGAGCAAGATCGTCTCCAGCGTCACGTCATCTGGAAGCCCATTCGGTTCAGGATGCCCGACGATCGCCAGATCGGAATGAAACGCGTTGAGGATCGCCTCTTGCGCCGGCCGATGGCTGTCAATTCGACGTAATTCTCCGGCGACGTTCCATCTGGTGCAGAGATCCTGAAAGTATTCGCTCACATCGGCCGCAACAGCTTCCGCGTTTGCACGGAGCCTTTTTTCATGGGCGATGACGGCTTGGAATGCCCTTTCGCCGATGGCCCAAGACTCTGCAGGCGGGTCCAACCTCACGCCGGCGAAGACCACGTGCACACCGATCACATGCGCGTCCCACCGCTGCGCCAATGCGGCAGCATAAACAGCCCGATGCCTTCCTGACGGACTGGCATCGAGAAAGACTGTTATCGTTTTTGGATAAAGTCGCTTTTGTGGGCTGGGCGCCGAACGCATAACGCGGCAGGGGGCAGCCCGATGTCGCCCAAACAGTTCGATGCCGGTGTTCGTGTCGATTTGCACACCACCATGCCTTCCCGTAGGCCACGAGCCGTTGATGTATTGTCCGTCAAACCCTTGGTAGGGCGCCGGCGCGGCGGCTCGCCGCTCAGGGACAGGCCCATCCTGCATCGGCCGTCTTGCCGAAGCCGGCGGAAGACGCTCAGTCATTTTCACATGCGGTTGGTCCTGAACATTCATGGGGGCTCTCCATTTCATGTGACAGGCAGGATTATCCGCCCGCTGCAGCGGCTTCGGTGCGAACGTGAGGTCACAGCCGCTCCCCTGAGTCACGATAGGCAGCCACAACATCGGCAAGCCGGGTGTGGATGGTCGTTTCGACGGACATGCCAACCCGCAGCAACTTGGCAAGCGGTTGGTCCGGCGCCACAATGATCTTTACCGGCAGGCGCTGCACGATCTTGGTGAAGTTGCCGGTGGCATTTTCTGGCGGCAATGGCGTGAACGTCGTGCCTGTTGCAGCCGGAACGTCCACCACGGTGCCGGTCAGGTCTATGTTGTAGGCGTCGACGTGGATCGTGGCGGGCTGGCCAGCCTTGACGTGCTGGAGCTGGACCTCCCGGTAATTCGCTTCGACGTAAATTTGAGAGAGAGGCACCATCGCCATCAAACCGGTGCCGGGGCTCACGTAGTTTCCCACCTGTACACTGCGTCCGGCGATCATGCCGTCCACCGGCAGCGAATCTCTGTGTAGGACAGGTTGAGTTTGGCCTGATCGCGCTGGGCAGTCGCCCCTGCAAGGTTCGCCTCGGCGGTGTCGCGCTGCGCCTTGAGCACCGCAAGCCGCCGCTGCGCAGCGACCAGCGCTTCCTGTGCGGATTTCACCGAGGCCTTGCCTTGGCGCTGCTGCGAGACCCACTGCTGGGCATTCTCCACCGTGCCCCAGCCGTCTCGGGCGAGCGTCTCATACCGCGCCGACTGCTCCTCCGCGTAGGTCAGGCCGGCCTGCTGCTGCTGTATCTGGGCCGTGTTGAGAGCCACCTGGGCCTGCTGGACGTCGATCTGTGCGTCGGTACTCTCGATGCTGGCTTGTGCGGCGGCGACCTGCGCCTCCGCCGTCGCGAGCGCAGTGCGGTAATCCCGATCGTCGAGTTTGACCAAAATTTGGCCGGCTTTGACCCTGTCCTCGTCGTCCACCTTTACCGCGACAACTTGGTCGGCGACGCGAGGGGCAATGGTGGCGTAGTGCGCCTCGAGATAGGCGTCATCGGTCCAAACATTTGCGGTGGGCGCATAAATGCGCAAAGCCGCAACGCCGACGAAGCCCACGATAACAGTGGCGGCCACCAGCCAGGGCACTTTGACCGCTAACTTACCCCACCGCGAGGCACGCGGCACAAGAGCGGTCCCTTCGATCGGCACAAGAGCGGTCCGTTCGCTCGACTGCGGCGCGCTTCCCGAGGGAGCGAGAGCCGAACGAGATTCGATCACGTTTTCAGACATTGGAGTTACCTCCTTGCGAACAGAATGCGTGGGGGATAGGTCCGGACCGGCAGCACCAAGGTCACCAGGATCAAGGCGACGCAAAGTGCGGCCATGACCAGGAAGGTGTCGGCGTAGGTCATGACGCTCGCCTGCTGCGCAATCATGTGAACGAACTGCTGAAGGCGGTTCGCGGCGCCGGCGTGATCGTTTGGCAGCAGCAACACCGGCACGTGCGGCTCAACGCGTTGGGGCTGGGTAATCCGAAACCAGTTCTGGCCGACTTGATCGAACAGGCGGTCGGTATGAAGGCCACCGCGCCACCGTGCAATAAGCGCCACCAGCCATGTGCCGGCTGGGTCAGCCAGACCGCGTATTCCGTTGATTAGAGCCGAAACGAATGGGCCTTCCTCTGGCCCCTTTACCGTGTTGGTCGCTAACATCAGCAGCGACACTGCGATCATCGGCTGGCCGACCATCTGCAGATGCTGCCAGAAGTAGAACTGGTCCCGGTTCCAGGAACTATCGACGCCGGCAGATCCCAGGCAGGCCGCCACCACCAGGGCAAGACCACAGAGCATGACGGCGCGGGCGTCGACCCGTTTGTGGTCAAGCAGGAACGCCGCCGCCGGCAGCAGCCCGAGCTGCGCCAGCGACAGCAGCAGATCGATCCGCTGCTCCTGCAACGGGCGATAGCTCTGCATGTCGGCGAGAAACTCTTGCGGTACCGCTGACGACGTTGGGCTGACGATCACGAAGAGCGCCAGTGCGATCGCGCCATAGGCAAAGTTCCGTCGGCCGAGCATTTGCAGCTTCAGCAGCGGCAGGGGGTGGAACCACTCGTTGACGATCAGCAGCGGAAAGGCGACCGCACTCGCGAGCGCGAGTAGGCAAATGGTCGGAGAATTGAACCAGTCGTATTGGTCCCCATGCAGCATCAGCGTGGTCAGGAACCGCAGCCCACCAGAATGAGCAGCGCCCCCCGCCAGTCGAATTGCCGAAGCCGCTCATAGCGCGGCGGGTCCTGAGGCAGGCCGTACCAGACCAGGACCGCCGCGATGGGGTCGAGAGGAACCGCCTGCAGGAACACGAAACGCCAGTCGCCCATCACGTCGACCCAGAGAGCGGCGAGCGAGATACTGATGTTAGGCGTGAATGTTACTGTCAGCGCATAGACGGCCAGCCCGTAGATGCGGATCTGCGGCGCCAGCACACGCAGCGCCGTGGTCATCAGCAGGGGAATCGTCAAACCACCGCTCAATCCCTGGATCACCCGAAGGGCCAGGAGCGCTTGAAGGTTTTGAGCGAGCGGAATGAGAACGGTTGCAGCGCATGCCAGGCCGATAGCGAAGAGAGTGAAGCGCCGGAGTGTGAAGGTAACGGCGTTCCAGGGCGCAAACGCCATGCCCACGGACACGCCGGTGATGTAGAGGCTCGCTATCCAGAGGCCGGGATCATAACTGACGCCAAGGGCACCGCGGACGTCGGTCAGCGTCGTCAGAGAGACGTACTCGTTTAGGTCTGCACTCATTGCGGCCAAGAGCACGCCGAGGAGGCCGATCAGGGGCCTGATGTTCATCGCCGTCTCCTGTGCCAAGGGCATTGCATCATCTCACTTGGGATACTAGATATTACCAGGGTACCATCGGGATAATCAGCCGGGCATTTCGGGAATTCCGAACGGATGCTTCGGAATGGAGCCCCACGGCGAATACCGAGGTCGCCGCTAAATTGATTCTTTCGGCGACATGACCCGCCACCATCATTTTCGGCGAAAATTCAGCAATCTCCTCGGCCGCTGCAGCTGTCGCTCCATGCCCGGACGACGCTGCGATACCCAGGGAGGTCAACTAAATCTGCGACGCCTCGAGGCAGAAGCAAAGGGCGTGCCGCCACTCCCTAGGCGGCCGCGGCGGTCGCCTGGTGCCGGGTATCATTAACCGCGCCGAGCACGTCCCCGGTGGCGGCAATGTCCTCGTAACGGATGAGCCCATTGCCGCTGTCGCCGATCTTCCGCACGATCGGATTGGGGCTTCGATTAAAGTTCATGGTCAGAGCCGGGTTCGAGTAGTGGCCGGCGGGATCAATGTAGTACTTAAAGTCGATTATGCGCTCAATGTCGATATCGGCGTAGGCGATCGCTTCTTTCTCGCCGGAATCATCTCGCTAATGGGCTCTCCGTCGGGTCCAGAGATACACGTGTGCCCACTCTTGAAGGTGTTGAAGTAATCCCGTTGTTCTTGCGAGAGGCAAATTTTGTCCTTCATTTCCTCTGTATAAGTGGATGCCGTCATGAGGACAAAGGTTTGGGTGGAGATGGCGTAGTGTCTGCTTGGAATTTCGTCCACGAAGAATCCAGGCCAAGCCGCTACATGAACCTGTTCGTTCTGGGAGTTCATAGCTATAATATCGAGCGGGTTATCGTGCTCCCAACACATCAAACCACCGAGGTTGCCGATCTCCGTCTCAAGCACGGGCATCAAGCTTCCGCTTCCAGCACCCCAGCACAGACGCTCAGCGACCGATGGAATCATCTTCCTGTGCTTGCCTACGAGATCACCGTGAGGGTTGAACCAGAGCTGCGCCAGATAAAGCGAGCCGCCGTCCTTTTCGCTGCATGAAACGCAGACGTATGTCTTGATCCGCCGAGCAGCTTCGCTCAGTCGGTGAACTGCGAGGCTCGGAATTTCGACGGCGTTCTTGTAGAGCTGGTGGTAAAACTTCCGAGTGTATTCCGGGTGTCCGATGAAGGCGAACCAGGGGTAACCCGGGATAAAGGCCTCCGGGAAGGCAACGAGCCGCGCGCCATTGGCGGCGGCCTCAGCGATGAGGTTGCAGGCCTTTTCGACGGTCGCATCGAGGTTGAGGTAGACCGGCGCGGCCTGGACGGCGGCGGCTGTGAATTTGGGGTAGGCGCTAGACATTCTCTTCTCCTATCGTCTCTGAAAGACGCGTACACGCGTCGCGGCGGGTCGAATGTTCGTATGGGAGTCTCTCGCGTTTGCAGTTGGGCACGTCGCTGCTGAAACGCGCCGTCGGAGAGGATGGTGATCGACGGGAATCGTAGTCCCCGCTATTGGCCTGGGTGGCGCATAGATTGCGTCTGAGCGGATCAACGTCATAGCTCGCTCCGATAGGAATCTTTGGACGGCTGTGCTCTACGGTCAGGCCGTGGTTTCGAACGGTGTTTGCTGGGACGACATCACCATTGATGCTGGTTTCAGCCACCAGCGCGAATTGAAACCAAACTGGGCGATTGTCGGCGGTTTTGCCGGACCAAACCTCGACGAACCCGCGGCTTCGCTCGCCTGCGGGGTCGGCAGGCCCATGCTGTGGCGTTCGAGCGAAATATGCCAATGAACCGGTAGCCGCGTCCGAATTCCGTACGGATCAGCTCGCGGTCAGCGCCAACCGCTTTACGCAATGCGGAGACCTGGACCTTGAGGTTGTCTTCCGACACAACACTGCCTTGCCACACCCGGTTGAGAAGCTGCTCCTTTGTGACGAGCGCGCCATCAGCCTCCAGCAGGACCAGAAGGACGTCGAACGCCCGAGTGCCGAACTCGACTGGGACACCGTGGGCGAGCAGCCACCGCCGGCGCAACAGTACGCGGAAATTTCCGAATTCTATTGATGCGTCGCCTGTCGCCCGGCTTGACCAGTTTGTGGCGCGCCGCAGAGGATCTCTGCCCCGTAAGCCGTCCATTGGGTAGGCGTTCGTCTGCATTTGAGCCCATCCTCTTTTGTCGTGTTGCTCACATCTAGGCGGGACGTTCTTTTATTCTTTGCTCACCGGGTAAATAAATCTGAAGAATTCCTTAGCTCGGACGGAAGGGTGTTCCGCCTGCCAACCGATCTGAAAAAATCCTAAATTTCCTGTAGCCTCGCCTATAATCGCTTGATGGATCCCGCCTCCGAACCAGCAGCGAGCGTGGAGTTCGGGCGCTTCCGGGTGCTGCCGCAGCGCCGCGAGCTGTTCACCGACGGCCGGCCGATCAAGCTCGGCGCACGCGCCTTCGATATATTGGTAGCGCTGATCGAGGCGCGCGGCGCGGTCGTAAGCAAAGACGCGCTGATGAAGCGCGTGTGGCCCGACCGCGTCGCTGAGGAGAACAATCTCCAGACCCATGTCGTGGCGTTGCGCAAGGCGCTCGGAGCGGAGCGTGGGCTGATCCGCACGGTCTCCGGGCGTGGCTATCAGTTCACCGGCGAGATCCGCATTCCGTCGGCGAGCCCGGAGAAACCCGAAGCGGAGATGGCCACGGCGCAGCCCTCATCGGTCCTGCCGCCGAGCAACCTACCACAGCCGGTTTCCGCGCTGATTGGCCGGGAGGAGGAGCTCAGCGAGATCCTGAATCTAGTTACGACGCATCGGCTCGTCACGTTGACCGGTGCCGGCGGCATCGGGAAGACAACGCTGGCTCTCGCGCTGGCGCGCGAGCTGCGGCCGCACTTTGCCAACGGCGTGTGGCTGGCCGAGTTCTCGGCCCTCGCCGATCCCCAGTTGGTCCCGGCAACGTTGCCTGCCGCTGTCGGGCTGGAACTTGGCGGTGGTGAAGTTTCGGCGCAGCGTGTGGCGCAGGCGCTGGCAAACCGGCGCCTGCTGCTGGTGCTGGATACCTGCGAGCATGTCATCGCCGCCACCGCGGCAATGACCGAGGCTCTGCTGGGGGCAGGCCGGGCGCTGCATATCATCGCCACCAGCCGCGAGCCGCTCCGAGCAGGGGGCGAATGGGTCTATCCGGTACAACCGCTCGCCGTGCCAGCGGTGGATGTGGCGGCTGACGACGATCCTCTGCGCTACGGCGCGATTCTGCTGTTCCTGGAGTGGGCGCGGGCGGCAGAGCCGCATTTTGCACCGGACCGGCGCCTTATGGCGATCATCGCCGCGATCTGCCGCCGGCTCGACGGCATCCCACTGGCGATCGAGCTTGCGGCCGCGCTTGCCCCAGTGCTCGGCATCGAGGCGCTCACCGCCGGCCTCGACAACCGCTTCCGTCTGCTCACCGGCGGAAGGCGGACGGCCCTGCCGCGGCACCAGGCGTTGCGGGCGACACTCGACTGGAGCTACGAGCTGTTGGCAGCGCCCGAACGCGTCCTGTTGCGTCGTCTCGCGATCTTCGCTGGCCCGTTCAGCCTGGAGGCAGCCGCCGCTGTGGCGGCCAGCCCGGAATTCGCAGCGCCGGACGCGATCGCCGGGCTTTTGGGCCTGGTCGCAAAATCGATCGTCGTGGCCGAGGGCGGGGGCGCGGTCGCGCGCTGCCGGCTGCTCGACACGACGCGCGCCTATGCGCTGGAGAAACTCGGCGAAAGCGGCGAACGCGATCAACAAGCGCGGCACCACGCCGAGTATTACCGCAACCTCTTCGAGAGAGCTGAAGCCCAATGGGAAACGCGGCCTACCGCCGAATGGCTCGACGATTACGGTTGGTGCATTGACAATCTGCGTGCGGCATTCGACTGGGCCTTTTCGCCGGGGGGTGATGCATCGATCGGCGTCGCGCTGACGTCGGCCGCAGTGCCGCACTTGTCGCTGCTCGACGAGTGCCGCGGGTACGCCGAGCAGGCGCTCGCCATCCTCGCGGCCGGAGCGAACCCTGACGCGCAACGCGAGATGAAGCTCCACGCCGCAGTGGGCGCATCGCTAGTCAATAGTAGGGGTTCTAACAGCCCCGAGATCAGCGTGGCCTATACAAGGGCCCTTGACATTGCCGAGAGCCTTGACGATGCCGAGTACCGATTGCGGGCGCTGTGGGGCCTGTGGGTTTATCATAACAGCAGCGGCCGGCATCGCGTTGCTCTCGAACTAGCGCAAAGGTTCCACACGTTGGCCGCGGAGCGATCCGACCCGAACGATCGGCTGAGCGGCGAGGGAATGATCGGCGTCTCGCAGCATTACCTCGGCGACCTGACCAGCGCGAAGCTCCATCTGGAACACGTGCTCGTTGGTTACGTCACTCCCAACGAAACGTCGCACGTTATTCGCTTTCAGACCGATCAACGGGTGTTCATGAGCGTCTTCCTTGCGCGGGTTCTATGGCTGCAGGGATTTCCGGATCAGGCGACGCGCGCCGCCCACAGCAGCGTGGAGAACGCTCGCACAGCTAACCACGCAATCTCATTATGTTTGGCTCTGGCCCACGCGGCGTGCCCGCTCGCTCTGTTGACCGGTGATCTGGCAGCGGCGGAACATTACGGGACGATGCTGCTCGACCATCCGACAAGGCATGCACTGGGCCGTTGGCGCACCTACGGCCGCTGCCATCAGGGAGCGCTCGCCATCACGCGCGGCAATCTCAACTCCGGATTGAAGCTACTGCGCGCTGGCTTCCACGAACTCAGGGACTTTAGGTCCGCCTTGCTGCAGGTCAACACCGTCCTGATGATAGAAGCCTTGGGCCATGCCGGGCAGATCGCCGACGGGCTCGCCGCGGTCGAGGAGGCGATCGCGCACTCCGAAGAGACCGAAGGAGGCTGGCTAATCGCTGAGTTGCTGCGCATCAAGGCCGAGCTTCTGCTGTTGGAGGGCGCACCCGGAGCCAAGGCGGCGGCCGAGGATCTGTTCCAGCGGGCGCTCGACTGGGCGCGCCGGCAAGGAGCTCTCTCCTTGGAGCTGCGTGCCGCCACGAGCCTCGCCCGGCTGTGGCGCGATCAGGGCCGTCCCGCGGAGGGGATGGCGCTCCTCCAGCCGGTCTACGACCGCTTTACTGAGGGCTTCGATACGACCGACCTGAAAGCCGCAAAAGCGCTGCTCGCCGAGTTGGCATAGACCTTAGCTGGTATGTCCGCTATCGGTCGAGCTTCGCGCCGCAGTCAATTATTTCAAAATCGATGGACATGACGGCATCGTGTCGAGCGTGACCGGCGGCGGTTTCCTCACCGTGGTTTTGAGCGAAGGCGCTATGCCGGGCGCCGCCGTCGGAGAGGATGGTGATCGGACAACCTTGAGATAATCAGCCGGGCATTTCGGGAATTCCGAACCAATACTTCGGAATGGAGCCCCACGGCCAGCACTGATACGCTACGATCCGTCTTTCGCCCGGTGTGCCGCCATGGACCGGTTGGCCAGCATGGCCGTCTTCAAGCGGACGGTCGAACTCGGCAGCTTCGCCGCCGCCGCGCGGCATTTCGGCATATCGCCCGAGATGGCCGGGAACCACGTGCGCGCGCTGGAGAGGCGGCTCGAGGTGCGGCTCTCGAACCGCAGCACGCGGCGGCTGCATCTGACCGAGGCCGGGGAAGGCTATCTCGCCCGCTGCACGCAAATCCTGACGGACATAGAGGAGGCGGAGGCGCAGGCGAATGCGCTACAGACCGCACCGCGGGGTCTGTTGCGCATCGCCGTGCCGGTGACCTTCGGGCTGCAGGTCGTTGCCCCTGCCGTCAGCGCCTACATGGTGAGTTATCCGGAGGTGAATTTCGACATCGCCGCCGCGGACCGCTTCGTGACCTGATCGAAGAGGGCTTCGATCTGGCCATTCGCGTCGGACCGTTGGGTGATTCCAACCTGATCGCGCGACAGCTCGTCTCCGCCGAACGCAGCATCGTCTGCGCGTCGCCGGCCTATCTCGAACGCGCCGGGCGCCCGCAGATCTCAGTTCTCATTCCTGCCTGATCTGTGCGGAGATGTTCTCGCCCGACACGTGGCAGTTCGAGGCTCCCGACGGACGCACCGAGACGGTACGGGTGGCGGGACAGTTCACCTGCACCAACGCCGGATCGGTACTGATGCACCAACTGCGCCGCCGCTCCAGCGAGATCTCGTGCGCCCGCAGCACCCGCCAGATCTGATGCTTGGAGATATCGCCCAGATGCTTGGCCAGCAGGGGGCCGTTCCAACGTGCGTAACCGGCCGGCGGCGGCGCGTCCAACGCCGCAATGATCCGCCGCCTATGCTTGGCCTCGTAATGCCGTGGCTTGCCACTGCGCGGCGCATCCGCCACCCCGGCCAAACCGTACCGGGCAAACCGGCCACGCCACTTGCTGACTGTCGCCGGACGGGTCGCCAGCCGGGCCGCCGCTGCCTTATTGCTCAGCCCCTCGGCCACCGCCAGAATGATTTGCGCCCGAAACGCCACGCGCTGCTCGGTCTTCCCCGCAGCCAGCCAGGACCGCAAAGTCGCCCACTGTTCGCTCGTCAATGCCAATTCTGCCGCTTTCATCCCAGCAGATTATCATGTTCGCTAACTTATGCAACTAGGTGCTAGTCGCCAACGCGGTCAGTCTCACGGCGAGCAGCTTCCTGACCCAGCGCCTCGGCCGCAAGACCTTCTTCCTGATCTGTCTGGCGCTGTTCACCGCAAGTTCGGTGTTGTGCGCCTACGCCTCGAGCCTCAATGCGCTGCTGCTGTTCCGCATTGTGCAGGGCCTCGGCGGCGGCGGCATGGTGCCGGTCGCGCAGTCTATATTGGCGGATGCGTTTCCCCCTGAAAAGCGCGGCCAAGGCTTCGCGCTGTTTGGTGTGGCGGTCGTGGTGGCTCCGGTGGTCGGGCCGACACTCGGCGGCTGGCTCGCCGACAATCTCTCGTGGCGGTGGGCCTTTATGATCAACGGCCCGGTTGGCCTGATCACGATGGCGCTGATTGCGCTGGTCTTACACGAGCCCGAGGCCGCAGCGGCGCGGCGGTGGCGGCCGGACGGGGAGAGGTTCGACGCGATCGGCTTCGCGCTCGTCGCGACCTTCCTCGGTTCGCTCGAGCTCATGCTCGACCGCGGGCTTGAGGACGACTGGTTCGGCTCGACCTTTATTGTCGGGGTCGCGGTCGTTTGTGTGCTTGCGTTCGTGCTGATGATCCTGTGGGAGGTGAGCCGCCGCAACCCGGCGATTGACCTTCGGATGGTGGCGACCCGCCAGTTCGGCGCCTGTTTTCTGGTGATGCTGGCGACCGGCGCCATCCTGTTTGCGACGACCCAGTTTCTGCCGCAGCTGGTGCAGCAGGATTTCGGCTACACCGCGACCTGGGGCGGCCTCGTGCTGTCGCCGGGCGGCCTCGTCACTGCGGCGATGATGTTCGTCGTCGGCCGTCTGTCCGGCAAGGTCCAGCCCAAATACCTGATTGCCATCGGAGCGGTGCTGATTGCCCTTTCGATGTACGACATGACCAATGTGTATGGGGATCTCGACTTCTGGTTCATGGCGCGCTCGCGCATGCTGCTGGGCGTCGGACTACCGCTGATCTTCGTTCCGATCATCGCTGCGTCCTACGACCGCCTGCCGCCCGGCAAGACCGACCAGGCTTCGGCCCTGCTCAATGCCGCGCGCAACACCGGCGGCTCGATCGGCATATCGCTCGTCGCCAATGTGCTGTGGGACCGCCAGCAATTCCATCAGAACATGCTCGTCGGCCAGGCAATCCCGTCGAGCGTGCAATATCAGAATGCGCTGCATCAGGTGACGAGCTATTTCGTCGCGCAGGGCACTTCCTTATGGGAGGCCAAGCAGCAGGCGATCCAATGGGTTGGACAGCAGGTACAGGCGCAGGCCTCTTACCTGGGCTACATGGACGCCTTTTTGGTGCTGATGCTGATCTCGCTGCCGGCAGTGCCGCTCGCACTGACCTTGCGCAAGGTCAAGCTCGGCGGCACCGCTCCTATGGGCCACTAGTGATATGCAATACGAGCCTTTTCAATTGAACCCACACCAGCCCCGAGGCGATGAAGGCTGTGGCCGTCGATCCGCCAGTCAACCTTGTCGATGGCAGCAAAGTGGAGGTTCGCGCCGAGGCCGCTTGCACCAGGCCTGTCACCATGAAATGGAGAGCCCACCCATGAATGTTCATGACCAACTGCATGTGAAAATGACAGAGCGTCTTCTGCTGGCTTCAACAAAACGGCCCATTCAGGATGGGTCTGTCTCTGAGCGGCGTGCCGCGGCGCCGTCGCCCTACCAATGGTTTGACGGTCAATACATCGGCTCGAGGCGTCCCGGAAGACATGATGGTGTGCACATCGACGCGAACCCGTATTCTGCCGTCACGCAAAAGCGACTTTATCCAAAGACGTTAACAGTCTTTCTCGATGGCAGTCCGTCAGGGAAGCATCGGGCTGTTCATGCTGCCGCACTGGCGCAGCGCTGGGACGCGCATGTGATCGGTGTGCACGTGGTCTTCGCCGGCGTGAGGTTGGACCCGCCGTGGGAGGCTTGGGCCATCGGCGAAAGGGCGTTCCAAGCCGTGATCGCCCATGAAAAAAAGCTCCGTGCAGACGCGGAAGCTGTTGCGGCCCAGGTGAGCGAATACTTTCAGGGTCTCTGCACCAGATGGAACGTCGCCGGGGAATTACGTCGAATTGACAGCCATCGGCCAGCGCAAGAAGCGATCCTCAACGCGCTTCATTCCGATTTGGTGATCGTCGGGCATCCTGAACCAAATGGCCTTCCAAATGACCTGACGCTGGAGACGATATTGCTTGCAAGCGGGGTGCCGCTGCTAGTCCTCCCCAACGCGTGGCTAGGCGAAGAGATTGGCAACAACGTCCTGATCGGCTGGAACGCCGGTCGGAAGGCCCGGCGCGGGATATCGGACGCGATGCCGTTTCTTGTCGACGCACGGGCGGTCACCACGCTAGTCGTGGATCCGTCCAAAGGCCACCGACACGGGGAAGAGCCCGGTGCCGACATCGCCTTGCGTTTTGGCGCGGCACGGTGTGCATCTCAATGTGGAACGCGTGATATCGAACGGCTCTCCGACCGCGGAGGTGATCCTCGCACGCGCCGTGCGGAGCGGATCAGACCTGCTCGTATTTGGAGCTTATGGTCACTCTCGGTTGCGGGAACTCTTGCTCGGAGGCACAACACGAACCTTGCTCGCGCAAATGCCTGTCCCTGTGTTTGTTTCGATATAACGCCCCGAGCGCGGGTCGTCGAGTTCTCGAGGCGTCATCCAATTAGCATAGGTGAACCGGGCACATTCGGCCGAGGAGGGGCGCAGCCGCGAAGCTATTGATGTGCCAATGAATGGCCGCTATCGGCGCATCTTCCTCGTTGCGGCGCAGTCCGGCGAAGGCCCGCTAACCGAACCCACAGCTGCCGCTACCGCTCTTCATGCCCCATACCCGTCGGTCGCAATACCCATCGGGAACGGCTCCGTAGGGTGGATTTCTGCCGTTCCGAATTTGCCCGGTCTGAAACACCCGCGCTTCCGAAGCGGACCTTCAAAAACCCCCACGAGGACTGAGGGTAGGCGGCGGGGCAGTCATTCCTCAGGCATGCCGGCCTTTCGCAGGCCGTCCGCCTGAAACGCCACCGCCTCGGGGACGAAAAATCCCGATAGAAAGTCACTCATGCTTTTTACCGTCAGGCCCGGGGAAATCGCCCGAATCCGTTCAACCAATTCGCGCCCCTGTTCGCGCTGACCGAGATGGCCGCAGGCCGCCGCCCTGATGCACATCGCATTGAAGAAGCCAGGCTTCTGGATCAGCGCTCGGTCGGTCCATTCGATCGCCTCCTCGTAACGTCCGGACTGCAAGTGCGCGAGGGCGAACGAGAATTTGGCCAGGTGACCCAGCGGATCGAGCGGGCTCAAGCGAACCGCACGCTCCAGCGCGTCTATCGCGGCACCATTCCGAGCGGCGAAGCAGTTTACAAATGCGCTGGCGAGCCAAGCCTGAGCGCTATTCGGGTTCAAGGTCAGGCTGCGCTCGATCAGGGTTGCGCCTGCGGTATTCTCGCCGGCCAGATAAGCGAGGGCCCACCCGATCATCCACAGCACGTCGGGATCGTCCGTCGAGGTGGCGATCGTCCGCTTCGCGAGAAGCACCGCCTCGTCAGTTTGCGGTCGCTCAGCTCGCGTCTCGGAGTGCCACCAGCTGAAGGAGAAAACCGACAGCGCAGCGGCCGGCGCATAAGATGGATCGATCTCCATCGCCTTGCGCAGCAGGGCAACGGCTTCGCCGAGGCTCTCAGGAGTAAAACGATGCGACATCGCGAGAGCGCGTAAATAAATGTCGTAGGCGGTGAGGTTCTCGGTCGGTTTTCGGGTAGCCCGCTCGATCTCGGATTGGCGCAGCTTCGGCTCAATCGCGCCCGCCACACTGGACGCCACCTGGTCTTGCAAGTCAAAGATGTCGTCGAGCGCGCCGTCGAAGCGGTCGGCCCAGATGTGGGCGCCGGTCGCGGTGTCGATCAGCTGGCCGGTGATGCGCACCCGGTTGCCGCCCTTGCGCACGCTGCCTTCGAGCACGTAACGCACCCCAAGCTCGCGCGCCACCTGCTTCACGTCGACGGCTTTGCCCTTGTATGTGAAGCTGGAATTTCGGGCGATCACGAACAGCCAAGGCAACCGGGCAATCGCAGTTGTGATTTCCTCGACGATGCCGTCGGCGAAATATTCCTGCTCCGGGTCGCCCGACATGTTTTGAAACGGCAGCACCGCGATCGACGGCTTGTCCGGCAGCAGCAACGGCGCCACATCCGGCGCGGCGGCCAAACTTGGCAGGCGATGATCGCTGAACTGGACGGAGTAGGATCGGACCGGGCGGGAGATGTTCTTGACCTGTTGCTCGCCCATGTCCCCGAACGAGAAGTCGAGCTTGTCGCGCACCTGATCCCGCACAACCCGGCTGACGCAGATCCCGCCCGGCTGCGCCAAGGCTTCGAGCCGAGCGGCTACATTGACGCCATCGCCGAAGATGTCGCCCTCGTCGATGATGATGTCGCCGAGATTGATGCCGATACGGAATGCGATGCGCCGCTCGGTAGGTACATCAGCGTTGCGGTCGATCATCTCGCGCTGAATCTCAACCGCGCAGCGGACCGCATCGACGACGCTGGCGAACTCAACCAGTGCGCCGTCGCCGGTGGTTTTGACGATGCGGCCGTGGTGCTCCATGACCTTGGGGTCGACCAATTCGCGTCGCAAGGTCTTTAGCGCTGCGAGCGTGCCTTCCTCGTTCTCCCCCATCAGCCGGGAATAACCCACGACATCAGCGGCGAGGATGGCCGCAAGACGGCGCTCGACCCGCTTTTCGGTCAACGGTCCCTCCCGGGGACGATTTCAAACAAGCCTGAATAGCTGGTCGATCGCATCAACCTGACTTTGCCCATACGAGCCTGTCCGAGTAATGCCAATTTTGACTGAACGAGACAATATCTTGCCACTAATACGATCCTTCACCCCGAAATATGGCCTCTCTTCCTATAAAGACCGATTTCTCGGACAGGCTCCTAGGGCGGAATGCGATCAACGGCGCAGCGGTCAGGCAGGCTCGGTCCACCGCCGTCGGCAGTTGCCGGGTCAAATCCCGCCGGTGCCGGCGGTCGCCCGGGTTGGATTCGCACCGGTCCCGATTGCCCTGGCTGAGGGTAGGTTTCTTTAAGTCAGGAATGGCCGGTTCAGTCAATAAAGCACCGACGTTAGATAGGCACCGGCGGGTTCGTTGTAGAGGCCAATCGTCATCAAGGTCATCTGGTGCACTAGGCGCAGGCCGTTTTCTAGGCACCAGCGGAACATCTCCCCATTGCGGGTCGGCAATAGAAATCCTCCACCTGGGAAGCTTGAAGCCGCACCGATCAGCGCCTTCAGACCTTGGTTAGTCTCGGCGACGGCATGGGCAAAAAACGCAACATCGGTAGCATAAGCAGTGATCTTGCCTAGGTGCTCAACGACGCAGGCCGTTCCCGCCGTGATCGCATCGTCGAGTTCACCGCCGCGGTGGTGTCCGTGAACCCTCTGGCACAGCGCATTGCAGGCCGCTACGTCGGCCGCGCGGGCCGGACGTACATCGTAGCCCGGGAATTTCAGGTGCAATGGGGCCCCGTTGATTTTGGATATCGTCTCGCGGGCCTCGAAGCCGAGCTTTGCGTAGAGGCACAAGGAACGATTGTGAAAGGCGGATTGCAGCAGCCTGACCCCGGCGGCATGTCGCTCGCTCGCGCGGTCAAGCACAGCGCCCATCAGCCGGCGCCCGATCATCTGGTTCTGCAACGCCGGGTGAACTGTGATCGGCCCGACGCCGGCGATCGGCCCGCGTTCGTCGAGAAAGTTACTACCGATAACATTTCCTTCCTTCTCGGCCACCAGCGAGTAGAAGCCCGGGTTTGATAGCATCATCGTCAAGAGACCCGTGGCCGCCTCCGCCGACGGAAAATCCCAGGGGAAATTGTGCTCATCGTCGATTGCCTTGAAGGCTTCGAAGCAGATCGGGCCGCACACGGCGGCATCCATGGGTCTGCCCGGTCGCAGCACGATGCTCATCGGATCCCTCCAGCGCCAAATTTTGCCGCCTTATATCGGCTAAATAGCTGCCGATCACGGTACACGTTCCCCGCCCTCCGGCCGCCGAAGGCGAGAATGTCCGCTTCCGCGCCGATGTGACTCTGCGCTGGCGAGGTCATGACTGGCCGCTTCGGGTCGAACCTTCTCGTTCCGGACCGAGGCGGGAATACCCGCTTACGGCGCCATGCAGTCGATGACAGACGGCGCGCCGAACGGGCGAAGATGCCCCACACCTGCCGTTCGTAATACCCGTCAGGATCGGCTTATCCACCTCCTGCTGGGCGCCTGCCGCCAGCCATGTGCGTCGGCGAGGGCTTCACGAAAGTTCAGACCTACATCGCTAGCGGTAATGTCGTATTCGCTGCCAAGCAGCCCGCATCGACAGTAAAGGCTCTGTTTTAGAAGCGTCTTCACGCCTATGCCGGGAAGCCGATTGGCGTCATTGTTCGTACCGCGGACGAGATGATGTCGGTTCTCAAGAGCAATCCATTTTCCAAGGCGCCTCCGAATTGGACCGTTGCGATTTTCCTGGAAGATGCACCGCCGGCTAACGCGCTTGCCACCCTCCAGGGTCAAAAGAATGAGGAGGTCCGCTCAGGCAAACGAGAGATCTATGTTACCTATGGCGCCGGCATGGCACGTTCGAAGCTGAAAATTCCCGCCGGAGCAACGGGGACTGCACGTAATATCAATACGATTGCAAAGCTTGTAGAGCTTGCGGGAGCGACGTGAGACTATATAGCGACCACCTGATTGCTCTGTGATTGAGGTTTGAAGCGCGATGCGACACGCGAACGTACGCAATGCCGACGAAGTCGAAGTCCGCGAAATGATCAAAGGCCGGCATAACATGCACTTGCGTCAACTCGGCAAGCCCGCCGGCAGCGTTGCCCTCGGCGCGACACTGACTGAGGTGGCGCCGGGTGGAATCTCTTTCCCCCGTCACGCCCATTACGTCAACGAAGAAGCGATCTATGTCCTCTCCGGGTCCGGAGAGGCGCGGATCGGCGATGCGCGCGTCTCTGTGCGGCCGGGGGACTGGATCGCATTGCCGACCGGCCCCGAGCACGCGCATCAGATGGTCAACGTCTCGACCGCCGAACCGCTCGTCTATCTCTGTGTATCGACGATGCGCGGGGCAGAGATTGTGGAATATCCCGATTCCGGCAAAGTTGGCGCCGGTGTCGCCGACCCGACAAGCCCGGTCGGCTTCCGCCGCATTGGCATGTTTCGGGCGGGCAGCGGCACGCTCGATTACTGGGACGGTGAACACGAGGCGGGCTGAGTTTTTGTCAAGCCGGGCATTCGCCCGGCGACGGCGCGAACCCGATGTGCGCACGAGGCCTCAACACGCCAAAATCTAGGCTACCCTCACCGGCTCTCGTATCGAAGCCACGGAAACAGTTTGGGAGTGGCGTACAGGTTAGGATGCCGGGATGGGTCCTCTCTGGACAAAGCGATTGACCAGCCGGTGGAAGGCGGGTATCGCGTCTCTCTCACGGGCTTGCACTGCGAAAGTCAGACTGGCAAAAGATCCCTATGCGGAACGCGCGCCAAGCCGTCTTGGAGCTCGCTGGCCGTGAGGTCGTGATCACGAACCCCGACAGGCCATTCTTTCCGCAAGCCGGCCACACCAAGCTTCACCTGGTGCGGTACTATGCGGCGGTCGCGGAGGGCGCACTGCGCGGCATCGCGGGGCGGCCAATCGTGCTCAAACGCTATGTCGATGGCGCCGCGGGTGAGCCATTCTTCCAAAAGCGGGCCCCCGAGCCGCGCCCCGAGTGGATCGAGACGGTGGAGCTGCGTTTTCCGTCGGGGCGGACGGCGCGAGAGATCGTCGTGCGCGACGCGGCACAGCTTCTGTGGATGGTGAACCTCGGGTGCATCGACTTAAATCCGCACCCGGTGCGCGCCGACGACCTCGAGCATCCCGACGAGTTGCGGGTCGATCTCGACCCCGGCCCGGGCGTGAGCTGGGACTTTGTGCGGCGGGTGACGCTGCTCGTGCGCGACGTTCTCGACGAGCAGGGGCTGCGCGGCTGGCCCAAGAC
>Ga0310914_10000569_pt1 | contig 22070 bp, 18 predicted proteins | sample GREbulkMGAN108_FD_203450 | JGI IMG/M metagenome (GOLD analysis project Ga0310914, IMG submission 203450) | Lab enrichment of tropical soil microbial communities from Luquillo Experimental Forest, Puerto Rico - GRE.bulkMG.AN108 | ecosystem: Environmental > Terrestrial > Soil > Tropical forest >... | reverse complement strand
GCCTTGTGCCATCGCTGTCTTCCTCCCGGAGAATTGAGTTACGAAAGTCGCTTCCGCCGCTTACAGCGCCAGCGTTACCATACCCTGCTCCACCCTTCCATTAGCCGCATGCGCCGGACCCCCCGGACGTGGGCCTTCAGCCCGCGGATTTACTCCGTGGGCGCCCGCTAAAGCAGGCGTTCCGAGGGTAGCAAGGGAGACTTTTTTTGCCGACATCGACATCGTGCTTGAGCATGTAAGCAGGATGTTGCCTCAGAGCCCTCCACATAACACGGTATGCCGCGCGCCGCCCCTCAATATGTGGCAAAAAAGCTGGCCGATATTGCGGGCTGGTCGCAACCGGCGGGGGAAGACGGATAAGGGAGACCGAAAATCATGGCGCATGATCCAAGGCTAATCAAACACGAGGGTACAATCGAAGATTTGAAGCCGGCTATCCCCGACTGGATCAAGAATCTGAAGCGGCCGGACACACCGTGCGTCGTTCCTGCCTTCGGGCCGCTCGAAGGAATTCGGGTGGTCGGCACCGGCCAGCTGATCGCGCAGCCGTATATCGGTACGAAGCTGGCCGAGTTCGGCGCTGAAGTGATCCATATCGAGCGCCCCGGCGGCGATGTGTTCCGCTTTACGGCGCCGCAATTGACCCGCGGACCGCGGCCCCACGGCTGCGACGAGGCCGAGGTTACCAAGAACAAATTGTCGATGGGCCTCGATTTGAAGCACGCTCGCGGGGTCGAGCTGTTGATGGCGCTGTGGAAGATTTCGGATGTTTGGATGGAATCGTCCGCACCCGGGACGCTCGAACGCAACGGGATCACCAACGAGCTGGCGTTGGCGGTCAACCCAAGCCTCGTCATCGTGCGGGTCAGCACCTACGGACAATATGGCAAAGAGGACTATCTCGGCCGGCCGGGCTACGACGCGATCGCGCAGGCCTATGGCGGCATGATGAACCTGACCGGCGACCCGGCCGGGCCGCCGCAGCGGGCCAAGACCTACACCGGCGATTACGTCACCGCGCTGACCGGGTGGGCCGCGACGATGATGGCGCTGTGGGAGGTGAAGAAGAGCGGTCGCGGGCAGGTCATCGACCTGGCGCAATACGAAGCGGTGGCGCAGACCAATGGCAATACCCTGCCGCTCTACACCGGCGAAGGTGCGGTTTACGGACATACTGGGAACCGTCCGCCGGGGTTCCAGCCTTATGACACGTTCAAATGCAGCGACGGGTGGGTTTATATCGGCGCTCTCGGCGGACCGATTTATGACCGGGTGCCCAAATTCCTTGGCCTCGACCCGGTCGAGTACAGCTATGACGCCTGCTCGAAAGACGCAGCGGCGGTCAATTCCGAGAAGGGCCGAGAGCTCGACCGGCGGCTGCGCGAATACTGCGCGGCGCACACGGCGCTCGAGGTCGAAACCGAGGTGAATGCGGCGAAGATCGGCTGCGCCCGGGTATTCAACACGCGCAACCAATACGAAGACGCGCATTATGCGGCGCGCGAGATGACGGTGCCGGTGCTGGACCGGCAGTCGGGCGTGCCGATCCGCGTCTACGGCGTGGTGCCGAAAATGTCATTGACCCCCGGGCGGATCTGGCGCGGCGCGCCGTCGATCGGGGATGATACCACCGACATTCTGGCGAACATGCTGGGCCTCTCCGAGGGGGCCATCGACAAATTATACGTCGACGGGGTCGTGCACCGCACCGAGCCCTTCACCGAACCGCAGGTCGCCGCCGTCAACCCCTAGGCGTTCCCGCATCGGCGATGGCCGGTTGCCAAAGGGTGCTGCCCCGCGATCGGATGAGAGAGGAGATGCCGATGCTGCCCCTGATTATGTCCTCTGACTCTCACGTGCTCGAACCGCCCGATCTGTGGCAGACCCGCATCGATGCGGCGTCCGGGATCGGTCGCCGCGGATCGAGCGGATCGACGGCGGTGACCGCGTCGTCGTTAACGCGGATCAGATCCTCTCCGGGATCGCCCTGATCTCGAACACCGGCGTCATCAGCGCTTGACGGCAGGGGCCGGCCGACGGAGGAGACAGACATGGCAGGCGACAAGATCAGCCGCGTTGCGGCGATCGGTACGGGCACGATCGGCGCCAGCTGGACCGCGGTGTTCTTGGCTCGCGGGCTGACCGTGGCGGCAAGCGATCCGGCGCCCGGCGCGGAGACGTTTCTGCAGGAATTTGTCGGCGCGGCTTGGCCGACCCTCGCGCGACTGTCACCACTACCTGCCGACCCGCCCTGGGCGGCGCTGACCTTCCACACCGAGCCCGAAGCAGCCCTCGCCGGGGCCGAGTTCGTCCAGGAAAGTGCTCCCGAGCGCGAGGAGTTGAAGCGGGCCTTGTTAGCCCGGTTGGACGCTGTGCTCGATCCGGAGATCGTCATAGCGTCGAGTTCGTCGGGGCTGTTGATGAGCCGATTGCAGAATGTTTGCCGGCACCCCGAACGCTGCGTCATCGGCCACCCCTTCAATCCTCCCCATCTGGTGCCGTTGGTCGAAGTGGTTGGTGGCGAGAAGACAGGTTCCGCGGCTGTTGAACGGGCGCTCGCCTTCTACACCGCGATCGGCAAGCAGCCCATACACATCCGGCGCGAGGTGCCGGGACATGTCGCCAACCGCCTGCAAGCGGCGTTGTGGCGGGAAGCGCTGCACCTGGTGGCCGAGGGGATAGCAAGCGTCGCCGATGTCGATACGGCGATCAGTGCCGGGCCCGGGCTGCGCTGGGCCTTGATGGGGCCGCATCTGACCTTTCACCTTGCCGGCGGGGTCGGCGGTATCGATCATTTCCTCGACCAATTCGCGACGCCGATGGCTAACTGGTGGGAGAGCTTGGGCAATCCGATGCTAACTTCCGAGTTGAAACAGCGTCTCACCGCGGGCATTACCGCCGAAACGGCCGGACGCGGCGTCGCTGAATTGGCAGCTTGGCGCGACGATTTCCTCGTCGATCTGCTGGCGCTGAAGTCAGGACAGAAATAGTCAACTGCAGCCGAGCTGTCGGCGAGATGGCAGGCTTGCGCCGAAACTGGTGGTTCTCGCCACGCCGAGCGGAGGCCCAGGTTCGACCCGAACCCGATCGGGACGTAAATTTGTTTGACAGGCCGAGGTCTTGCCGAACAATGCAGCTGTCAGAACCATGGCCCAAGCGGCCGCTGCCGGAGCTGTAGATGACCCGTTACCGAGAGATCAGCCCAGTCGAGATGACCCCGGCGCAGAAGGAAGTGCATGACGAGATCGTCGCGGGCAGGCGCGGCCGTTTTGGCGGTCCGTTCCAGATCCTGATCCGTGCGCCGGAGGTATGCCGCCATCTGCAGCGGCTGGGCGAATATCTACGGTGGGGCAGTTCGCTATCTCCGGCCTTATCAGAGCTCGCGATCTGCCTGACCGCGCGTCACCTGCGTGTGAATCTCGAATGGCATGCGCATGCGCCGCTCGCGGTTGAGGCCGGAGTCCCAGCGGCGGCGATCGAGGCCATCCGCACCGGCGCCACGCCGAGCTTCACGGCTAACGATCAGGCCCTCGTCCATCGCGTCGTTACTGAGCTTATCGATACCAAGCGGCTCTCCGATGCGACCTTTGCCGATGCGATCTCCCGGTTTGGCGAGCAAGGGGTCGTCGAACTTTGCACGATCGTCGGCTACTACACCGCGATCGGAAACGCGCTGAACGCGTTTCAGGTGCCGCTGCCGCCGGGCGCGCCGCAACCGTTCCCGGAATAGGAACGGGCAACACCGCTCCGCCGCACGGACGGCCTGTCAGCTGCACGAGGCGCCAGGCTGAAACCTCGTACGGCAAGATGCTCAAGGCGGCCACTATCGGCCGAAAAAGGTGGCGCTAAAGGCATCTGCACAAATGGCTCAATCGCCGAAAATAGGCAAAGGCGAAGCTTGCCCACTCGGACAGAAATGCCCATGCCGATCACTGCCAATGGATCGCCAAGTTACACCCCCGTGGGGTATGCGACTGCTCAAAAAGAGGGGTTCTGATCGGCATCGTGCCAGCGGCCCGGGGCGATGACGGTCGCCGATCTGTCTGCGGCGGGGCGCAACCAGATCCTGCGGGGGATCGCCTACATGGTCGGCTCGACCGTGATGTTCGCCGGCGGGAATGCGGTCGTCAAATGGCAGCTTGCCAGCTACCCGCTCGGCGAGGTCGCGTTCGGGCGCACCTTCTTCGCGCTCCTGACCGTCGCGGTGATCGTGTTGCCGCGCACCGGGTGGGGCGTTTTGCGGACGCAACGCTACCGCGAGCATCTGCAGCGCGGCCTGTCGCAGTTCGGCTCGGCGCTGTGCTGGTTGCTTGCGGTCAGCGTGCTGTCGCTCGGCTCGGCGACGGCGATTGGCTTCGCGGCGCCATTGTTCACGACCCTACTGTCCATCGTGATCCTAAAGGAGAAGGTCGGCATCCACCGCTGGTCGGCGCTGATCGTCGGGTTTGTTGGTGTCCTGATCATCACCCATCCCAGCGCCGGCACGCTGACTTACGGCGCACTGTTCGCGCTCGGCAGCGCGGTCTTTATCTCGACGGTGGCGATCGCGATCCGCCGCATGAGCATGACCGAGTCGACCGAGACGCTGACGCTCTACCAGATGAGCATTATGACCTTGTGCACCGCCGGCCTGCTGACCCTCGGGTTCCGAGGCCCGCACTGGGGCGACGCGCTGATGATAGCACTTGCCGGGGTTGGCAACGGGATCGCCCAATTCTGGTGGACCCGTTCGCTGTCATTGGCGCCGCCCTCGGCAGTGGTGCCGTTTAACTACCTCTCGCTGGTATGGGCAACGATCCTCGGCTTCGCGGTGTGGGGGGACGTGCCGACCCCGGGCCTGCTGGTCGGTTCCACGATCGTTGTCGCCTCGGGCCTTTACATCCTGTGGCGTGAAACCGTGCGCCGCCGCCGCCCGAGTGTCCCGGCGCCGCAGCGTGCGGTTTAAGGTAGGCGCAACCTTCCCAACGGTCGAATATAGTCGGTTACTGGCCAGCCGACGAATGGCCGCTGTCGGCGCTCGGCCGCCGGGTGCTAACCTTTCTTCGGCGACCAGCCATACGCCTTGGCGCAGGCGCCGCCCATCAGTGTTGCCCGCTCAGTGTCGCTCAGGCGCTCAGTCGTGACGAAAGGCTCGACGGCTTGCTCATAGTTGACGACGGCGAACGCGCGCGTCCAGTCCGTGCCCCACAAGGAGCGATCGAAACCCCAGGCGTCGAACACCCGGGCAAGCGGGTCCCAAATGTCCGGGAACGGATACGGCTGCCGGGACAATGTGCAGGCGCCGCTGACCTTGATCACCGCGTTCGGGCGCTTGGCGAGTTCCAGCACCTTTGGAACGTCGGCCCAGGGCTGGGGCGGCGCCGGCGGCACGCGCGGCTGAAGTATGGCGAGATGGTCAATGATGAACCGCGTGTCGGGATGGCGATCGATCAGCGCCGTGCCGGCGTCCAAATTGCCCCAGAACAGGACGTTGACCGGAAAATCGTGGCGGGCGGCCGCGCGTGCAATTCGGTCGAGACCCGGGTCGTCCGGCGGGCGGTTCGCTTCTTTCGTCAGCATGATGCGGACACCGACCGCGCCTGGCGTCTTCTTCCAGTCGGCGATGACATCGGCCACTGCCGGATCGTCCGGGTCGACCGGCTTGACAATGGCGAACCGGCCGGGGTGGGCCCGTTGCACTTCCACGGCGTAGCTCGCGTCGTATTGGTACATCGAAAAGGCGGAGATGAAGATCGCTCCGTCGACGCCGACTTTGTCCATCGCCGCCACCATCTCGTCACCGGTGACGTGATCCGGCCAGTTCGGCACGGTGTGCCACGGTCGCTTCGGCGTGTTCGCCTCATACACATGGACCTGGGAATCGATGATGGTCATCGTGGAATCTCCTCTGTGCCACGCGAGTTTGGCTACCACGGCAGGTTCCTGTCCAGAGGGCCCTTTCGTGAAGGGCGAGGAGGGAGTTAGATTTTCAACAAAGCCTTGGAGTACTTGATATGTTCGCAGACCAGACGACCTCGCTGTGAGCACCGCTTCGGCCGCGGCGCGCGACGCTTACGTTCGCGGCTGCGATCTGGCATTGACCTTTTATCCCGGCGCAATCGAGGCCTTTGACCGCGCCATCGCAGACGACCCCAGTTTCTCTCTGGCCCATGCATCAAAGGCCCAGGTACTGATGCGGGGAAGGTAACGTGGTAGGGGCACGCGCAGCCTTGGCCGCGGCCAAGGATCTGGCCACCGGTCTGTCGGAACGCGAGATCAGTCACATCAATTATTTCGACCTCGTCTTCGCCGGGCGGACGGACGCGGCGATCGACGCCTTGTACGCGCATCTCGGGGCATGGCCGCGCGACGCCCTGATCCTAGCCACTGCCACGAACCCTAATGGCCTGATCGGCGCCTCCGGCCGCATTGGGCAGTAGCACCAGATCGCGGCATTGATGGACAGACTCGCCCCGCATTACGGCGACGATTTCTGGTTCCTTGCGCATCATGCCATGGCGTTGTCTGAGGATGGACAACTCGCGCCGGCGCGGACGAAGATCGAACGCTCGGTGGCTGCAAACCCGAACAACGCGCATGGTGCGCACGGGTTCGCGCATGTTTGTTACGAGAGCGGCGAGGCGGACACGGCCCGCGCCTATCTGTCGTCCTGGCTCGCCACCTATCCGCGTGACGGGTTTTTCCATGGGCATCTGAACTGGCATCTGTCGCTCTGCGAAATCCAGGCAGGCAATTGGACCGAAGCTTCTTTGGTTTATCAGGACGCCATCGCGCTCGACCGACACAGCGGAGGGCCGCAACAGAGAGTCTCGGATGGCGCGGCGTTTTTGTGGCGTTCTGAACTTGCCGGCCATCCGCGCGATGCTGCCGCTTGGCGTGCAATCTACGACTATGCGACCGGCACATTGCCATCCCCTGGTAGCGGGCTCGCCGACCTGCACGTCATTCTGGCACACGCGGTCATGGGCGACGACGCCGGGCTCCATGCTCTCAGCCGCCGAATGGAAGATATGGCGCGCCAGGGGCGCTACCCGTCAGGCTCTTATCTGCCGACGCTTTCACGTGGCTTCGCGGCGTTCGAGCGTGGGGATTTTTTCTCGGCGATAGAAGTTCTTGCCCCGCTCGCCGTCGAAAACGAGCGCATTGGCGGCAGCCGCGCGCAGCACGACCTGATCGAATTCACGTTGTTGAAAGCCTTCGTTGAGGCCGGCCGGGCCGAAGAAGCGCGGCGCCTGCTCAGCGCGCGGCGGCCGGGTGCCTTCGGCGTTCCTGTCGCAGGGCTTGCGGCGACGCATTGAGTGAGCACGCTCACTCCGCCATTACCGCCAAGCGGCAAACGAGATGGCGACGCTGCCCCTGATTCTCTTGTCTGACTCACACGTGTTCGAACCGCCCGATCTGCGGCAGACCCGCATCGATGCGGCCTCCGCGATCGGGTGCAGCGGATCGACGGCGGCGACCACTTCGTCGTCGAGGCGGACCAGGTTCTCTCCGGGATCGGCCTGATCTCTAACGCCGGCGCGCGGTTCGCGGCCCCCGAGACGATCTCCGCCTCGCTCGACTAGTCCCAACGCTTTGAAGTACGGTCGCTTCTGGAATCTCGGTCGGTTCAGAACTGCGCTTAGGGCGGAGACTCGACCGCGATCGCTGAATGTGACGCGATCATCGAGCCTTATTATCCGGCGACCGCCGCATGACAAATCGTGGCCTAGCGCACAGAGCAAGAGACCGAACCGGCAAACCCCCGGAGGTCCTCGGCTGCGCCACCCGTGTGGTTTTAACAGTTGATCCCGGACGGGCATGACCACGAATTACGATCCAATCGCCGAGCAATATAAACGCGCAAAGCAACAGCCGTGGCTCGCCTACATCGAGGCTTTCACGCTGATGAGGCTGATCGGCGATCCAACCGGCAAGACGGTGATCGACATCGCCTGCGGGGAAGGGTTCTACACCCGGATGATTCGACAGCGAGGTGCAGCGAAGGTTACCGGCGTTGATCTGTCCGAGAAGATGATCGGGTTGGCTCGTGCCAGCGAAGCGCAACAGCGGCTGGGGATCGATTATATCGTCGGGGACGGGCGGGACCTCGGGGTCGCGGCGAACTAAGATCTCGCGGTCGCAGCCTATTTTCTGAACTACGCACACGACCGCGACGAGCTGAATGCGATGTGCAGCGGGATCGCGCGCTGCCTGAAGCCGGGCGGACGGTTCGTGACGGTGAACTGCAATCCGGCATGCAATTTTACCGCGTCGCCGTCCTACCGCAAATACGGATTCGAAACGTCCGTCGTCGGCCCGTTGCGCGAAGGGGCGCCTATCACCTGGACGTTCTACTTGGAGGACGGTCCGTTCGCTGTCGAGAATTACTTTCTCAGTGTCGAGGTTCATGAGGAGGCATTGCGCGCCGCCGGATTTCGCGACATAGGCTGGCATCAGCCAATACTGTCGCCGGAGGGCCAATCTGCCTATGGACGTGATTACTGGTCGGCGCTGTTGGACCACCCGCCGCTGATTTTTATCGAGTGTTTCCTAGCGAAGTCGTGACTGAGCGAAACGTTCTGCTGCAGAGCAGGAAACACTGTAGGGCAGCGGCTGCTGTAGTTAGCAAACCACGTTGCTCGAATGAAGGGGGACACCATGTCGACGTCCACACGGCCTGAAGTGCGAGAGGGCTATTTCCCACATTGGAAGCTGAAGACAACCGGCGTGATTATGCCCGAGGAGCGTCTGCCGTGGGGCCAGACAATCGTGTCGGGTCTCCAGCACGGGGTCGCGATGGCGGGCGGAACGATTATCGCGCCGCTGATCATGGGTTTTGATCCCAACCGGGCACTGCTCTTTTCCGGTGTCGGCACTCTGATCTTCTTTGTCGTTGTCGCAGGGCGTGTACCGAGCTACCTGGGCTCGAGCTTCTCGTTTGTTGCCGTCGTCATTGCTGCAACCGGTTATTCCGGCCATGGGGCAAACCCAAACCTCGATGTTGCGCTGGGCGGAATCATCGCAGCGGGTGTGCTGTACGGCATCATCGCTTTGATCGTCATGCAATCCGGCGTCGGCTGGATCGAACGATCGATGCCGCCCGTTGTGACTGGTGCAGTCGTTGCAGCGATTGGCCTCAATCTCGCGCCAGTGGCTGTCAAATCGGTGAGCGGTGGCCAATTCGCAACCTGGATTGGGCTGCTCACGGTTCTAATCATTGGCCTGACCGCCGTGGCAGCGCCGGGACTGTGGCGCAGATTACCGATCGTTATTGGAGCCCTCGGCGGGTATCTGCTGTATTTATTGCTCGCCAACGGTTTCGGATGGGAAAGGTCGATCGACTTCACGTCGTTGGCCGCCGCGCCATGGATCGGTTTGCCGAGATTGACCGGTCCGAGCTTTCACGCTGATGCCATATTCTTGATCGCGCCAGTTGCAATTATTCTCGTCGCCGAGAACCTTGGCCACCTTAAAGCCATCGGCGCGGTGACAGGCAGAAGTGTCGATCGCTTTTTGGACCGGGCGTTTTTGGGAGACAGTCTGGCCACGATTGTCTCCGCCTTCGGCGGCGGCCCCGGCGTGACCACTTACGCCGAGAACATCGGTGTGATGGCTGCGACAAAGGTCTATTCAACTCTGCTGTTTGTCGTTGCCGGCGTCGTCTCGATCCTGCTGGGCTTCTCGCCGAAATTCGGTGCCCTTGTTCTCTCGATCCCAGGTCCCGTCATCGGTGGCCTGTCGATTGTAGTGTTCGGTTTGATCGCCGCTATGGGGGGCCGGATCTGGGTGGAGAATAAGGTGGATTTCTCCAGCCCGCGAAATCTGATCACGATCGCAGCCGCGCTTACGGCAGGAGCTGCCGACCTGACACTCAAGTTCGGCGCCTTCGAGATGGGGGGATCGGCACCGCAACCTTCGGCGCCATCATCCTCTATCAGATCCTCGCGTGGAACGACGCTGAACAATAACGCCCTCGGTCCGGCGCGGCAAAACCGCCCGCGTGTATCGCCTTGACGTGGTGAGGCTGGCCGCCCCTGCTCAAAGAGCCAGCTTTTCTGCGGATCGACAAGTTCGGCGGGCGCGCGCTGTTCACCGAGGCCGCGCTCTTCCAGTTCTGGATCGGCTGTTAGCTTTCACCGGTGCACCACAGAGAAAGGATCAGACCGTAGCTTCACTCCGCGTGAATTCCGCGGCATGGAGTTTCACGAATTCGGCCATGCTCGTCGGGGTCTCGCCGGTGAGCTTGAGATAGTCCTCGCTCATCCGGTCATAGCGCCCCTGCTTGTGGAGCTCGGTCATCACCGTGAGGTGGTGGACGACATGCTCCGGCAGGCCTGCCGCCCGAAGTTTCTCGCTCCACGCGGAACTCGGCACGTCGCGATAGCGGATCGTCCGGCCGAGCGCCTCGGAGAAGACGCGTGCATAGTGGTCCAGGTCGGCCGATTGAGGCCCGGTCAGATTGTAGACGTGACCAATGTGTGGCGCCGGGTCGTCGAGGATCGCCGCGACGGCGCGCGCAACGTCGACCGACGACACGGGCGAGGTTTTGCTGGCGCCCAGCGGCAGCGCCAGCTCGTCGGCGTCGCGCACACTCGCAGCGGTGAAAAGCAGGAAAAAGCCTTCCAGGAAGACCGTCGGCCGCACCGTGACGACCGGCAACCCCGACCATGACAGCGCCTGCTCCGCCAGCCAGTGCAGCTTGTGCTGCGGGCTGTCGGTGGTCTCGGTGATGCTCATCTGCGTCACCGTCATCTGCGACATATTCACGAAGACCTCGACGCCGTGATGGCGCGCCACCGCAGCGGTGTTGACCGTGGCCTCCAGATAGGCCGCCGAGACCGACATGCCGAAATAGATGCGCGCGCAGCCTTCGATGGCGCGGTGCATCGAGGCGAGATCCGTCAGGTCACCCTGCACGACCTCGGCGCCAAGCCGGCGCAGGGCGACGGCGCGCTCGTCCTCCCGGCGGACCAGCGCGCGTACCTTGTGGCCCTTGGCGAGCAGCATTGCGGTGAGGTTGCGACCGATGGCGCCGACGGCGCCGGCAGCTCCGGTCACGAGGATTGGGCTGTCAGGTGTGGGTTTCATCATCGATCCGGGTCGGATTTAGTTTGGCACCCAGACTGCAACGCCGACTTTGCCCATCGCAGCAACCATCTCGTTATCGGTGACGCGATCGGGCTAGTTCGGCACGCTGTGCCAGGGTCGCTTCGGCGTGTTCCACATACACGTGGACCTGGGAGTCGATGATCGTCATCGGGACGCCCCTCTGGGTTGCGGCTGCGCTTCCGCATGCGCTCCACGCAGCAATGCCGGCCCGGCCTGGAGCACGGTACGCCGGTCGATGAGCGTGTCTCCGGCAGTTGATTGGTCGGCCATTTCCTCCACGATCGCGCTTCGGAACCCGTGCACTTCAGGTCATTCGAGATTGCAGACTCCCTTTAGCCCCAGTCAAGAGAACCGGTCCTCCCGCGCCGGCGAGGCTGACCGTTCCTGCTTGAAGAGCCAACCTCTGCCGATCGACAAGCTCGACCTGCCCGCGCTGTTCATAGAGGCCGCGCGCTTCCAGTCCGGGCACGACGTGGCCTAACTGGCAGGATCAGGTACCACGTGCCACAGCCGGCCGGCATCTTCGAGTTGCCTCGATCGAGAACGCAGCGCGGCAGCATCGCGCTGCGACGGTGCCCTAAGCGACGACTTTGGGGCACGGAGACGCGTTCCCGCAGCACCGGTGAACGCCAGCTATGTGATCGGTAAGGAGACCGTCGACTGGGCGCGCGGGAGTGGGCGAGATGAGTCGAAACCAGTCATTCCCACGTCCGTAAACCAGCGCCGAAAGCGGCCCATCGTGGCCTCGTGCGACACTGATCCCACATCTGGTTGCGATCCAAAAGGCCGGCGCTCGAACATCCAGACTTAGGAAACACGGTAGCTTTGAGGCGAATAAGCCCTTAGTCCGCCGTCCAAATACAAAAAACATACGTGGTCGCACGTATTGTCCAGCCGCGACTATCACGGCAACAGTCTGGGAACTCCAAAAAATCAGGCTGTTAGCTAAACAAACAGCAGAGGGAGAACTTCATGGCCTATCGTTCTACCTCAACCGAAACCGGCTCGAGGTCACCGGCATTGCCGGCGCGTCTCCGTCGGGCTGCCCTATGTGCAGGAGCTGCTTGCTATGGTGACGAGTTACGTCGTTCGCGCGTCCTGTTGGCAGAAATATTATGTGTACTGGGCGGTAACCGGGCTGTACGACCGGAGGCCTGTCACGGCTCGCACACCACCGGCCGGCCAGCGGTGTGAACGATTACCCGTTGCATGACGAATTCCTGCGGTCGGAGGCGCTCGCGCGCAGCCGAACGAAAAATGGCACCTATCTTCTGTCCGCGGGTACGGTCGGGCCAAGGCATAGCGCGGTAGCCCACCGCGCCAACCTTGACACGAGCGAGGCCGCGGACCAATCCCCTGTCCGGTTATCAACAGGCAACTAAACGAGCCCATGCTATTGGGCGGCTTTGGAGGGGCGTCGATGGTCGTTCAGGCGGAAGAAATCACATTTCTGGTTTCGGGGCAACGTGTTCAAGCTGGTCAGTCCCCGACGCGCGGGCAGGGTCCGATACAGCCCTCCACCGAGCTGACGGGCAAAGTCAAGGCGGCGGTGCGCGTGACCGCACGGCGGGGCGCCGGAGAGGTCGTGCGCATTACGGCGCAGCCGGGCGAAGATATCGTGGTCATTCGCCTTGCGAACGGCCCCGCGCTGTACCTGCATCCAGAGCACGCCCGCGAACTCATGCGTGCGCAGATCGGTGCAGTGCAGCCCTCAACGCGCGGCATCGGCGAACCGCCCATCGACGCCGAAATCATGGTGCCGGCGCAACTGAGCTGGCGTGGTCTTGATTCGACGGCGGCGACGCGCGGCGGCGTGCTCGCCGGTATCGGCGAGGCGTTCATCGATGCCATGGAGATCGTCACCGGCCTATTCCAGGACAAAGTGGCCGACATGGTCACCACCACCGCGACCAGGGCACTCGATGGACAGGTCGATGCGGGCGTCTACAGACTGTCGCCGGGCCAGTTGCCTTTGCTGAAGGACAGCGGAAACAAGCTTTCCAAGCTGCCGCCAGTCCCGGACGGCGGCCCGATACTGATCCTCGCCCACGGCACGTTCGTTGAGACGTCGAGCAGCTTCGGCAAGCTATGGTCGCTGCATCCCGCGCGGGTGCGGGCTCTGTTCCAGCACTATGGCGGCCGCGTCTACGCCCTCGATCATCCGACGGTAGGCGCGAGCCCGTTGGCGAACGCGATTACCCTGGCCGAGACGCTGCCCAACGGCGCCCGCCTTCACCTTGTCACGCATTCGCGCGGCGGCCTCGTGGCCGAGGTGCTAGCCCGGGTCGCAGGCGGGCAAGGACTACGGCCTGAGGACCTGGCGCTCTTCCTGGACAATGCCTACAGCCAGCACCGCGCGGATCTTCTTAAGCTCGGTAAGCTCGTCAAGCAGCAGTCGTTCCGCGTCGAACGCGTGGTGCGCGTCGCCTGTCCGGCCCGCGGAACGCTTCTCGCGTCGCGCCGGCTCGACACCTATTTGTCGGTGCTGAAGTGGGGCCTGGACCTCGCCGGCGTTCCGGTGATGCCGGAACTCGTCGGTTTTCTTGCCGAAGTCGCGCGCCGCCGCACCGATCCAGCCGAACTGCCCGGCCTGGAGGCCATGATGCCCGGACGACCGGTCGCCGAGTGGCTCAACGCCTCGAGCGACGCCATTCCGGGCGACCTGCGCGTTGTCGCGGGCGACATCGAAGGTGACTCGCTTCTGTCCTGGCTCAAGACGCTGCTGGCCGAAGCTTTCTACTGGACCGACAACGACCTCGTCGTGCAGACCCGTTCGATGTATGGCGGTACACCCCGTAGCGGCGGTGCACGCTTCCTTCTCGATCGTGGCGGCAAGGTCACGCACTTCAATTACTTTGCCAATGAACGCACCGCTGACGCAATCACCAAGGGCCTGTTGCAGGATCAGCCAGATGAGTTCCGTCTGATCGGACCGCTATCGTGGGCGGGCGAAGATGCAAGTGGCACGCGCGCCGCACGCGCCGCAATGCGTTCGCGTGCCGCCAACCCGAACGAGCGTGCAGCCGCGTTCGTGCTGCCCGGCATCCTCGGGTCGCACCTAAAGGTCGACGGCAAACGTGTGTGGCTGAGCCTACGACTTTTCAACAATTTGGACCAGCTAAAGTGGGATGAGATGACGGCGAGCCACGTGCAGCCCGACGGACCGATCGGCATGTCCTATGACGACCTGATCGATCATCTTGCCGACACACACGAGGTCATCCCATTCGGCTTTGACTGGCGGCGCCCCATCGAGGACGAAGCGCGCCGTCTCGCCGATGCGGTCGACCATGCACTCACGGCGCGCAATGCAACGCAACAGCCGGTTCGCATCATCGCCCATTCCATGGGAGGGCTGCTAGCCCGAACCATGCAGCTCGAGCGGCCAGAGACGTGGAACCGCGTGTTAGCGCGAGAGGGAGCGCGTGTGCTGATGCTCGGTACACCGAATGGCGGTTCCTGGACACCGATGCAAGTGCTCAGCGGCGATGACACCTTCGGGAACATGCTGACCGTCTTTGGTTCCCTATTAGACGGTCATGGCGCGCGCCAGACCATCGCCGGGATGCCTGGCTTGTTGCAGCTGCAGGCAGACCTTCTCGACTCTTCGCTCGGCCTGCACGAGACCGCCGGCTGGCAGCGGCTCGGTGATGCCGATCTTCAGAGGGTAAGAGAGCGTTTGGATAAACAGAGTTGGTGGCATAAAGACCTGCTGCAGATCGATTCGCAGAAATGGGGTTTGCCGCCGAAAGATGCGCTGAAAAAGGCGGTCGATCTGCGAAGGCGCCTCGATGCCCAGCGCACGATGCTGGGTTGGTCACGCGTCGAAAATCCTACTGGTGGTCGGCAGTTCTCCCTCTACGCCCGCCGGCATCCAACTGACCGACGATGGCATCGTTTATCTCGCCGTCGGCGATGGCGACGGTCGGGTGACGCGAAACAGTGCCTGCTTGCCTGGCGTTCGGACGTGGAAAACCGATGCGTCCCACGGAGATCTCGCCAACACAAAAGAGGCGTTCGACGGCTATTTGGAGCTGCTGACTCGCGGGGACACCTCGAAGCTCGAACAGCTCCATGACGTCGAAACCGGCGCGCGGGGCGTGGGCGAGGATCTAGCCGCGCGTCCGGCGCTCATACCCTGCCGCCCGTCGCGGGCTATTCGTCCCTCCGAACCACCTGCTGTGCATCGCGACGTTTTCGTTGTCGGCGCGGATCAACCGGCACTCGCAGGGCTGCCCGCCGGCCGATTGCGCGTCTCGATCGTGAACGGAAATCTGAAGTTCGTTCGCGAGCCGGTTATGCTCGGTCACTACCGGTCGCTCAAACTGACTGGCAGCGAAGCCGAAATGGACCGCTTGCTTGATAATGCGATGACGGCGTCGCTTAGAGCCGGCCTCTATCCTTTCGAGACCGGAGCGCACCAGGTCTTTCTCAATATGAGCCGTAACCCGGACGATCCCTACATCCTGCCTCGTCCCGAGGCCGTGATCGTGGTTGGCCTTGGTGAGGAAGGCACGTTGAGGCCGACAGATCTCACCGTAACCGTGCGACAGGCCGCGCTCGCATATGCGCAGCGCTTGAGTGAGGCCGGCGCACCGACCACCTTCGACCTCGCTGCCACCTTGATCGGCACCGGTGGCATTGGCGTGCCAATTAGTGCGGCAGCGCAAGCGATCGCACAAGGCGTGAGCCTTGCGACTGACCGGTTGGCGGAGATCGGCTGGCCGGTGTTAGCAAACCTGCAATTGATCGAGCTGTATCTCGATCGTGCAACCGAGGCGTACCACGGCATCAGAGCGCTCGCAACGGACTATCCACACCGCTATGAACTCGCACAGGAAATGTACCGCGGGCCCGGCGGCCTGCCCAGGCCACTGGACTCCGGTTATCGCGGGACCGGCTATGATTTCATCAGCGTGGAACGCCGCGGTGCCGGGGCGGACGCGATGATCGAGTACACACTCGACACGCGGCGCGCACGCGGCGAGGTGCGTGCTCAAGCCACGCAGTTACACCTGATCGATGAACTTGTCCGCGTTGGCGCCGATGATCATAATCGCAATCAGCAGATCGGCCGGAGCTTGTTCCGGCTTTTGGTGCCGCTCGAGCTCGAGCCGTTCCTGTCAGGATCGTCTTCCGTTCTGCTGCAGCTTAACCGCTCTGCAGCGGCCTACCCATGGGAACTGCTCGACACGCAACCAGAGGAAGCCGATCGGCGGGGAGATCGTCGGCCGTGGGCCGTACGTACGTACATGTTGCGCAAGCTGCGCACCCCCGAATTTCGCAACCGCCCGATGGATGCGCGGCGGGATGCCACTGCACTGGTAATTGGAGAACCCCAGTGCGATTGGCGGAAATATCCATCACTGCCGGCCGCGCGGGAGGAGGCGCGTGCCGTCGCGGACGTTCTCGGCGTCCAGCCGCAATTGAACCTGGACGCACTTGCGGTCGTCAACGCTGTGCTCGATCAGCCGTACAGAGTTATCCATATCGCAGGACACGGCGATATCCTTGAGGACGGAACTGGAGGCGTCGTGCTTTCCAGCGACACGGTGTTTGGTCCGCGCGAGGTTGACGCCATGCGCACCGTACCCGAGCTCGCGTTCATCAATTGCTGCTATCTGGGAAAGGTCGATCTCGGCTCGACGATGAAGGCGAGTCCGCTAGGCGACAGAAGGCCCGTGTTCGCTGCCAACGTGGCCGAGCAGCTGATCCGCATCGGCGTGCGCTGTGTGGTGGCGGCCGGATGGGCGGTGGATGATGCCCCGGCACAGCTGTTCGCCACATCCTTTTACCGAGCCTTGATGCGTGGAAGAACGTTCGCCGAAGCGGTTGGCCATGCTCGGGAAGAAACGCTTGCAAGCCATCCTGGGAGTAATACCTGGGCGGCCTACCAGTGCTACGGCGACCCGGATTGGCGCTATGTCACGGGCGAAGACATCCGCGACAGGAAGTCGCCGGACGTCCCTGTTGTCGTCTCGTCTGCCGATCTTGAATTGGAGCTGCAGACGCTAGCGGTGCGATCTAAATATAGTTCACAGGCACAGGAAGAGGTATGCACACAGCTGGAACAGCTCGAGGCAGCCTATGCGGCGAATTGGGGGAACCGCGGTGCTGTCGCCGAGGCATTCGGCGATGCTTACAGCGAGATCGGCAAACTCGATAACGCGATTCGCTGGTACTCCCGTGCTGTGTCTGCGGAGAATGGAGGTGCGTCGCTGCGTGCGAGCGAACAACTCGGTAACCTGCGTGCGCGGCACGGCGCAAGCATTGAAAACAATGCGGAGGCAAGACGCGAGATTCTCGCCGCAATTTGTGAGCTGAAGCGCCTCCTGGAGATCGATACGACCAGTGAACGAGCAAGCCTGGTTGGCTCGGCGTACAAGCGGCTGGCGCTGCTCGAGCCGAAAAGCAAACCGACAGCAGCCTTCCGTAAGGCGATCGAAAACATGGCGAAGTACTATGGCGTCGCTGAAAAATGCGCTCTTGAGAAAAACACTGACAACCTATTCTACCCAGCACTCAACCGAATGAGCGCCGAGTTGGTGTTGAACATCGGCCGGTCCGACTGGCCGGGTTCGATGCAGGGGACATTGCCACCGTACGCTAGTCGCTTCAGAAAAAGGTGACAAGCGACCCGGATTTCTGGTCCGTGGTCGGCCTCACCGAGTTGGGTATCTACGAAGCTCTGGCAGTCCGAACGCTTGCCAAGTCGCTCGACGGCATCATCAGAGATTTGGCCGACGTGAAGTTGAGGGCGAACGCCCCGCGCATGTGGGCTTCGGTGCGCGACCAGGCAGAGTTCACGCTGTCGCGCTATATCGAGGCACGTGGGTATCCACCGCGTGAGCGTGAGGCTGCGCGAAAGTTATTGAAGCAGCTACAAGATCATGCGAAAAATTAGCCCAGTGCCGATGAAGCGGACTGCGCGAGCTCCGGCGAAATCTTGACCTTCCATGGTGCCAAAGCTTGCTGAAACACTGAAGATTTGCAGCTTGAAGAGTATGCACGCTGCGGCTTCTGGGGTCTCAACATCGGCTCGGCGATGATGATCTGTGTTAGCTCGAACTTAACCTGACAATTGTTGTGGTTTACGAAACGGAGCCGAGGGCGGCGCGGTTCTCAACCGTCGCTGGAAGCGCGGTCTGTCCTCCGGCACAACGGAGATCGCGATCTGACACAAAAGTCGCCTCAAAGAGCTGTACGATAAGGGCGGCGAGATACTCTGAAAGCGCAAGCATTGGTATCAGTAAGGAGGAAACGATGGCTACAGTGTATGTCTCCTACAAGGGCGAAGATCAGGCCATAGTCAATACATTGGTTCCTCTGCTTGAAGCAAAAGGACGTACAATCAGATTCGATCAAGAACTCTTCATCGGAGCAGCCTGGCGGGATCGTCTCATGGGAGCTATCTTGGCCTCCGATGTCCTCCTCGTGCTGTGGACGGAAAACACCTACCAATCGCAATTCGTCCCCGCTGAGATTGGCGTTGTCAGAGCTTCATCGCAGATCGGCCTTCTTCCCGTCGTCATTGGCGAGGTAGGGATACCGCCGTTTATCCAAGATTTATGGGTTGAACGGATTCCTAATGCAGAGCCAGCCACGCTGAGGGATCTCTCTGAAAAACTCGACGTCTCCATCAAGAAACATCTCGAATACCGTAATCTCCGCAAGAAAGGACGGCCAAAGATATTTATTAGTCACACATAAAGATGAGAAGATTGTTAGCGCTTTAGTGGAATGTATACGGACCTATTTCGCTGTTGATAGAAAAGACATCCGCTGCACCTCAGTCCGACCATATCGGCTCCCAGTCGGGGAGAACACAGCTGACCGTCTTCGTGATGAGATTACAGAGGCTGAAGTGGTCCTTGGCATTTTGACTACCGATACGCTCGAATCAAGTTACGTCGCTTTTGAGCTGGGTCTGCCTGGGGACAGCGTGTGTGGACCTGTCCGTTTTTGGCTCATGGAGCCGATCAGAGTCATATTCCCGACCCCATCCGCGGCCTTTCGCCCTTATTTTTGTCTAATGAAAGAGAATGTTTTCAATTGTTAAATGACATGGAAGGTTTTACCTCGCTCGTCAAGCGAAAGGAACTAGATACAGGTGAGCTTGCGGACAGGTATACAAGCCCGTAGAAGCTGCGAAGGCAGCATGAAGGCCCTTTCAGGGGTTAAGGCATCCACAAGCGCATAGAGCCCGATCATCTACTGAAACAGTACTGGTGACTACATCGCCAACAAGAATGTTGTCACGTTTGAGATTTGGTCGCTAGACTAGACCTTGATGGCATCCACCCCGCAGGCGTGTTCCAGGCGCACGTCACCAGCGCCTATCCTCGGCGACTGCAATCAGGAGACCCATTTCTTGGAGATATGGCATGATGTACAGGTTTCTTTTACATCGCGGCATATAGTGCACGCGACGAGAGCTTCGGCCCATGGTGATCGCGCCGCCGGCGCCCCGAGGGTGGGACCGGGTGCTCAGAGCGGCCGCTCCGTGCCGATCACTTCAAGCCCTCTGATTTCAGAAAGGAGGCCGGAATGTCGCGACGGCCAGCAAGAAGATTGGTTGCGACTACCATAGCGTTCTCATTGCTCTTGCTGAACCGGACTCAAGCCACGAGCGACGATATTATTGAGACGATCGTGCTCGTTCGGCACGGGGAGAAGCCGGATACGGGGCTCGGTCAGCTCGACTGCCAGGGTCTCAATCGCGCTTTGGCACTGCCTTACGTCATCGCCAAAACCTTCGGCAGGCCGAGCGCCCTATTTGCGCCCGACCCGTCCCAACAGATGCAAGATCATGGAGTCTCATATGATTACGTCCGGCCCCTCGCGACGATCGAGCCAACTGCGATATTCTTCGGTCTGCCGGTCAATGCGAGCTTCGGCTTCTCCAACACCGATGGGCTGCAAGCCGCTGTGGAACAGCCGATCTACCGCAATGCGCTTGTCCTGATCGCCTGGGAGCACAGGCTTATCGAAACTATAGCCCAAAAACTTCTCTTTGCTCACGGCGGCGATGCGTCCGTTGTGCCGAAATGGCAAGGCGATGACTTTGACAGCATTTATGTCGTCACGATCACTGGGGCTGGAGATGCCGCAAGAGCTTCTTTCACGCACCAGCACGAAGGTCTCGACGGGCAGCCGAGCACCTGTCCGCACTGACACGCGCGGAGCCGGTCGCAAGAAAGCAAGTTGAAAGTGAGCGTTACCCCGACAAGCCCCTCATCTCCCCCGTAGCTCATCCGCTGAACCGTCACGCCTGAGTCGGGATCGCGCAGAAATCCCGGCAGAGCGCAGTCGAACGGCAGAGCACCCGCGCCGGCCTTTGAAGTCCGGCGTGGTTTCCGCTTCCCCGCGCGACACTGGCTCCGGCCTTTCGAGCCGGAGCCAGCCAGCAGCAACCGTCAGCCGAGGAGGGTAGGGAGCCACGCTTTCCCGGGCGAGAAGGATCTCGGTGCGTTTCGCCGTCGCGTCTTCCTGAGGTCGTCGATCTTGGCCGCTGCGCCGCGGCCGATGCCTTCGCGCACGGCTTCGACGATCAGCCCTTTCGAGACCCGCCCGAAATACCCCCCGGCAGTCGGCTGCCAGTAGTGCGTCATGTCGAGCTTGAGGGCAACCACGAGCGGCTCGGGCTCGTTTAACCAACGCTCCGGCAAATGGTTGAGCCGCTCGTCCATAGGGCTTATCGCATTTGGGCTAAGTGCTCCAATTCCTTCAACCGCCGGCCGGCCCGCGAACTCCAATTGGGGTGCATTCCCTTGCGGCGAGTACCGATCAGGTGATGTGCGGCCGCGAAGACTTGCTTGTCACCGCCAAATTTGCTGACGATCTGGTAGTTACCTCCATGTCCGGGCGCCGTTTGCAGCGGGCCATGAGGCGACACGTCACCCGCAATCTTTGCAGAAGTCATGTAATCATAGGGGCCGGCAGCTCCGGGATTGAACCAGGACCGCAGGAGCCAGTTCGAGACCTGGACGACCGTGCCGTCCCTACAAGTCTTACCATAGGTCTGAACTTCCACTGCATCGCACATTTCCACAGCGTGCAACAGACCATGGTTGTCGTTAGCGAACTGGTTTGCACCTTCGTCGCCTGCTGTCTCAAGAATCTCGTGAGAAGCATCGACGCCGACGCCGGTGGGACCAAGCAGACTGCCGCAGGTCGTGACAGCGCAGAGGGCAAAAGGGACACCCTTACCATTAATGTCGTGGTAAGCACTGGCACCGGGGGCATCCGGCAGAGACGCTACAAAACCATAAGCCCATTCGCCAGGCTGAATGTCGTTCGCGTTCGCGCCAACGCGTAGCGTCGCTTGCGCGCCCACTCGGCGGCGAACTCCTTGTTGACCTGGTCTTGCACTGCCTCCGCAATGCGGGCCAGGACGGCAGGAGAAAGCTTGGAGCCGTCCTGCGTGGTAGCGCCGTTAGTGGAATCAATGAGAACCCATTTGACCGCGTTCGTTTAGAGCTCCTCTCCGAATGAAGATCGTGGATTACGAATACGTCGCTGGGTACGGCAGAACGGATCGCCTCCTCTCCTTAACCGGCATTCGCCGGATGAACGCCCCGATCCGCCCACCGTCAAAAGCAGCATCGCTCAGGAATCGGTTAAGAGGTGTGAGGTAGTTCACACTTGGTAAAAAGTTTCCTCGGATTGCGGGACAGGCGAGCGCCATCGTCCCCCCGAGATCGGGACGCCGATCATCATCGACCGCAACCCGCTGACAGCTTTCCCTGTTCGGGCGATTTAATTCTCTGATCGCCCAATTTGTCTCCCTGTTCGCCGGATTTATTACCCTGTTCGGCCGCTTAGGGAACTTGCTTTAGATTTGTCGTAGCAACAACAACTTGCGCGCCCGAAGCAGCGCCGCAAAGGCCCCGAGATCGGTTTTCCCAATATCTTCCAGTTGATCAGGGACGTCGAGGGTCGGCGGCCTGATAGCCCACCGTATCGTCGACCGACGCTGC
>Ga0310914_10000565_pt1 | contig 22084 bp, 22 predicted proteins | sample GREbulkMGAN108_FD_203450 | JGI IMG/M metagenome (GOLD analysis project Ga0310914, IMG submission 203450) | Lab enrichment of tropical soil microbial communities from Luquillo Experimental Forest, Puerto Rico - GRE.bulkMG.AN108 | ecosystem: Environmental > Terrestrial > Soil > Tropical forest >... | reverse complement strand
TTTGATGTTTTGGAGCGGGCGAAGGGATTCGAACCCTCGACCCCAACCTTGGCAAGGTTGTGCTCTACCCCTGAGCTACACCCGCATCCAAAAGCGCATGGCGGCCTTTACCGCCGCTCCCATGCTATGCCAAAAGGCGCACGCTTTGCAACGTCCGTGGGCTCGGGTTCGATGCAGGTGGCGTTACCGGGCCCAATCCAAAGGCTGCGAGCAACGATCGTCAGCGCCCGTTTACGTAATGGTTGCCACGCCCGAGGACCTGTTCACCTTGCTCGATCGTCTTGGCATCGCGCACCGGACGGTCACGCACGTTCCCCTGTTCACGGTCGAGCAGTCGCGGGCATTGCGCGGGAGCATCCCGGGAGCGCATACCAAAAATCTGTTTCTCAAGGACAAGAAAGGGTCGCTCGTTCTCCTCACAGCGCTGGAAGACGCCGTGATCGAGCTCAAGTCGCTGCATCGACGGCTGGGCCGGAGCGGCCGTTTCTCCTTCGGCTCGGCCGAGCTCATGCGCGAGACGCTGGGGATCGAGCCGGGAGCGGTCACCCCCTTTGCCGTCATCAACGATCGGGATTGCCGCGTGAGCATCATTCTCGACGCCGATCTGCTGCGGCGTGAGACGGTCAACGCGCATCCGCTGCGCAACACCATGACAACCTCGCTTGCCGCCCGCGACCTGCTGCGGTTCCTCGAGGCGACCGGCCATCCGCCGCGGATCATCGAGCTCACGCCCGCAGACGGGGAGGCGCAGGAGGCGGGTTCCCAACACCCCTGATTGCAAACATCCTTGCCGACCCCATTTAATCCCCCATGTGAGGACGAAGGACGAACGCGATGACCATGCTGAGCGGCGAGGCGGCCACAGGCGCCGTCGCAAAGGACACGACCACCCAGACCTTCGTCAAGGACGTGATCGAGGAATCCAGGCGCCAGCCGGTGCTGGTGGATTTCTGGGCGGAATGGTGCGGTCCCTGCAAGCAGCTCACCCCGGTGCTGGAGAAGGCGGTGCGTGCCGCCAAGGGCAAGGTCAAGCTGGTGAAGATGGACATCGACAAGCATCCCTCGATTCCGGGGCAGCTCGGCATCCAGTCGATCCCGGCGGTGTTCGCGTTCGTCAATGGACAGCCGGTCGACGGGTTTCTCGGTGCTTTGCCCGAGAGCCAGATCACCGCCTTCATCGAGCGCGTGACCAAGGATCGCATCGGCGGTGAGGAAAAGGATTTGCTGAAGGCTGCGGACGAGGCGCTCGCGAAGGGCGATGCCGCGGGCGCTGCCGATCTCTACGCGCAGGTGCTGGCGCAGGACAGCGGCAATGTGGCGGCGCTTGCCGGCCTCGCCCGCAGCTATGTGCGCACCGGCGCGCTCGATCAGGCGACGCAGACGCTCGCTCTGGTGCCCGAGGCCAAGCGCAACGATTCCGCAGTGGCTGCCGCGCGCGCCGCGCTCGAGATCGCGGAGCAGGCCAAATCGGTCGGCCCGCTTTCTGAGCTGGAGCAGAAAGTCGCGGCCAATCCGCTCGACCCGCAGACGCGCTTCGATCTCGCCGTCGCCTTGAACAGCAAAGGGCGTCGCGCGGAAGCCGTGGACAATCTCCTCGAGATCGTCAAGCGCAACCGCAAATGGAACGACGACGGCGCGCGCAAGCAGCTCGTCCAGTTCTTCGACGCTTGGGGTCCGACCGACGAGGCGACCGTCAACGGGCGCAAGCGCCTCTCCTCAGTTCTCTTCTCGTGAGAAAAACGAACGCCAGGCAGGATGGGCACGTAAGGGCGGTTGCGCCCGTCTTCGCAGGATAGGTGCGCGCAGCTCCGGACCACGCTGCGGACAACGGTCGCGCGCCGTGCGCGCGCGGTGCTACCCCCATCCCGCGAGCGGAAGGCGCACTGGCGTGGCGGATGGAGAGCGATCATGCCGATGAACGCGGTGTACGCCGGCCCCGGCGATCTCCCGGACGTGATTGCAGTCTTCCCGCTGGCGGGCGCCTTGCTGCTGCCGCGCGGTCAATTGCCGCTCAATATTTTCGAGCCGCGCTATCTCGCGATGATCGACGATGCCTTGCGGTCGGACCACCGGCTGGTCGGAATGATCCAGCCCGACACGGCACATCCCGGTCCCGAGCACCGGCCCAACCTCTACAGCATCGGGTGTGTGGGGCGCATCACCCAGATCGCGGAGACCGGCGATGGCCGCTACCTGCTGCAACTCACCGGCATCGCCCGCTTTCGCATCGAGCAGGAGCTCGGCCTCGATCGCCCGTACCGGCAGTGCCGCGTGAGCTACGCGCCGTTTGCCGACGATTTCAAGGCCCGCAAGGGCGAGGACGAGGTCGATCGCAAGGGCCTTCTTCGCGCCCTGTCCGATTTTCTCAAGGCCAACGATCTCAAGGCCGACTGGGAAGGCATCGAGAGTGCACCCAACGAGGCGCTGGTCAACGCGCTGGCGATGATGTCGCCCTATGGCAGCGCGGAGAAACAGGCCCTGCTGGAAGCTCCCGACCTCAAGACGCGCGCCCAGATCCTGATTGCGGTGACCGAGATTGAGCTCGCCAAGAAGGCCACAGGCGGCGAAACGCCGCTGCAGTAGTGCATGCATTGGGCCGATGAAGCGTCCGCGGAGCGGGGATGGGGCTTGCAATTGTCGGCATTAAGTTGCTCATGCAGCCGTGCAGGAGACGACGCCATGGCCAAGGAAGAGCTTCTCGAATTTGACGGCACGGTGACGGAGGTGCTGCCGGACGGCAATTATCGGGTCACGCTCGACAACGCCCATGAGCTGCTCGCCTACATGTCCGGCAAGATGCGCAAGTTCCGCATCCGCACCGGCGTCGGCGATCGCGTGGTCGTCGAGGTGTCGCCCTACGATCTAAGCCGCGGGCGCATCAACTTCCGCCACAAGTCGGAACGCGCGCCGGGTCCGGCACCGGCAAGACCCACCAATTTCCGCCGCCGATGAAGAGCGACGCGCATTTGCGCCACGGTGCAACCCGGAGCAAATCATGACAATGCCGCCTGCCGCCGACCGTCCTTCCGGAAGCGTGGATCCGAAGCTTCTGGAGATTCTGGTCTGTCCGTTGACCAAGGGCCCGCTCGAATACGATGCGGAAAAGCAGGAGCTGATCTCGCGCTCGGCGAAGCTCGCCTATCCCATTCGCGACGGCATTCCGATCATGCTGCCGGAGGAAGCGCGGGCGCTGGACTAAGACCGACGCATGAGGGGGACGAGGGATGATCAAGGTCTGGGGACGCAACACCTCGGTCAACGTGCAGAAGGTGATGTGGGCGGTCGGCGAGCTCAACCTGCCGCACGAGCGGATCGATGTCGGCGGCTCGTTTGGAAAGAACAAGGAACCTCCTTACCTCGCCATGAATCCCAACGGCCTCGTCCCCACCCTGGAGGAGGAGGGATTTTTTCTTTGGGAATCGAATTCCATCGTGCGCTATCTCGCGGCCAAGTACGGCGCGGGATTGCTCGAGCCCAAGGATTTGCGCGCCCGCGCCCGCGCGGGCAGCTGGATGGATTGGCAGCTCTCGGTCGCGGGCCCGGCGATCACCCCGATGTTCTGGGGCTTGATACGGACGCCGCCGGAAAAACGCGATCATGCCGCCATCAATGCGGCGCGCGAGAAGACGATCGACGCAATGAAGATCCTCGATGCGCAGCTCGCCACGACCCCCTTTCTTGCAGGCGAGACGTTTTCCATGGGCGACATCCCGGCCGCCCTTATGGCGTATCGTTTCCGCCATCTGGTCCCGGAGCGCATCGGGCTCGATCATCTTGAACGGTGGTTCGCCGGCATGGAAGCGCGCCCGGCGTTCAAGCAGCACGTGCTGGCCATCCCCTTCGTGTGATGCCGCTCAGAGCGCTTCGCCCCGCAGCAGCTTTGGCACTTCGCCGAGGAGACCCGCTGCCTCGCGGATGAAGAGCTGCTTGAGCGCGGGCCAACGGTCGACCAGGCCAAGGCCGACGTCGCGCGCAAGCCGCAGCGCATCCGACCGGTTGGAGAACAGCCGGTTGAGCCCGTCGGTCGCAATCCCCATGGCCATGGTGTCGAACCGCCGCCAGCGTTGATAGCTCTCGAGCACGCAGAGCGATCCGGGATCAAGCCCCAGCCGCGCGGCATCGACAATCACCTCAGCGAGCGCGGCAACGTCCTTGAGGCCCATGTTGAGGCCCTGGCCGGCAATGGGATGGATCACGTGCGCGGCATCGCCGACAAGCGCGACACGCTCGGCAATGAACGAGCGCGCCACCCATAGACCGAGCGGATGGACGCGGCGCTGGCCCACGATCTCGATCTCGCCAAGATGAAGCCCGAAGCGCCGCTCCAGCTCGGCGTGAAACTCCGCATCGGGCAACGCAACCAGGCGCCCCGCTTCTTGCGCTTCCTCGGTCCACACGATGGACGAGCGCCGTCCGGTGAGCGGAAGAATCGCAAACGGTCCGGAGGGCAGGAAATGCTCCTCGGCGCGACCGCCGTGATCGCGCGCGTGCGCCACTGTGGTGACGATTGCGCACTGACCGTATGGACAGCCGTGCACGGCGATTCCTGCGCGCTCGCGGATCGCCGAGCGCGCGCCATCCGCAGCCACGAGCAGCGTTGCCGACAGCGGCTCACCGTCCTCCATCTCGACATCGACATGCCGGGAAGGAGAGGGGCTTGAAAACTCCGCAACCGCCAGCGGATAGAGCGCGACCCCCTCGTCCCTTGCCTTCGTCAGCAGCGCGGCGAGCAGGGGCCCGTTCTCCACCATATGTCCGAACGGCTCTCCCGGCGCGACCTCTCCGGCGAATGTAAGAAATGTCGGCCGCACCGAATCGGTAAGCGTGCTGTCCGTGACTACCATGTCCAGGATCGGTTGCGCCGGGAGCGTTTCCCACACCCCGATGGTTGCAAGCAGCCGTCGCGCCGCTGCGACAATCGCAGTTGCGCGCCCGTCGCCGGTTGCATGGCTTGGCGGGGAGGCAAGCGCGGGATCGGCGATGGCGACGGAGAACGATGGGCCTAAACCCTGACGCAGTGCGATCGCCTGGACAAGGCCCACAATCCCGGCGCCGGCGACCAGCACATCCACATGTCGGGCGGTCTTGCTGGATTGCGCCACAGACGGCTCTCCTTTGGGCCGGGGAGACTATAGCATTGTGTTGTCCCGGCGCCGCTGACAATGATGCCGCGAGCGGCATTTTCGGGAACAGGGCGTTCATGTCGGCAGCCATTAAAGATCTCCTCAACATTCTCGACCTCGAGCAGCTGGAAATGAACTTGTTTCGCGGCCGCTCGCCGCAGGTGGGCTGGCAGCGCGTATTCGGTGGGCAGGTGATCGGCCAAGCGCTGGTCGCGGCTTGTCGCACCGTCGATGCCGCCGGCCGGCCGCCCCATTCGCTGCACGCCTATTTCCTGCTCGGCGGCGATCCGCAGGTGCCCATCATCTACGAGGTCGATCGCATCCGCGACGGCAGGAGCTTCACCACCAGGCGGGTGGTTGCGATCCAGCATGGGCACGCGATCTTCACCATGGCAGTGTCGTTTCATCGCGACGAGCCAGGCCTGAGCCATCAGGCGGAGATGCCATCGGTCCCCGAGCCTGACGCGCTCCCCAGCGAGGCGGAAGTGAAGGAGCGAGTGCTGCCGCTGATGCCCGACGCGGTGCGGCGCTACTACGAGCGGGAACGCCCGATCGAGCTGCGGCCGGTCGAGTTCGATCGCTACCTCGGAAAAAAGATCGACGGCGGCCGCTTCCACGTGTGGATCCGAACGACCGGCGCGCTCCCCGATGAGCCCGCCATTCACCAGTGCGTGCTCGCCTACGCCTCCGACATGATGCTGCTCGATTCCGCATTGATTCCGCACGGGCGCACGGTTTTCGAAAAAACCATCATGGCTGCAAGCCTCGATCACGCGCTTTGGTTTCACCGGCCTTTCCGTGCCGACGATTGGCTGCTCTACGCGCAGGACAGCCCCAATCTTGCGGGCTCGCGCGGCTTCTCGCGCGGCCTCATTTTCACCCGCGATGGAACGCTGGTGGCGTCGGTCGCCCAGGAAGGACTGTTGCGCGAACGCCGCCTTCCCCGCTGACTCGCGTGAGGCAGCCCGCGGTCATGAGCCAAAATCTCCGCCGGAAGAATACGGCCGGCTTAATCTTTTGCCGCGACACCGATATTGTGCGACTGTTCGCGGGCACGCGCCTCGCGATCATTATCACGCGCCAATGATTCTGGGCCTTCCCCGACACAGGACGCCTTCATGAAACTGGTCATCGCTATCATAAAACCATTCAAGCTCGACGAAGTGCGCGACGCCCTGGTCGCGATCGGGGTGCACGGCATGACTGCGAGCGAAGTCAAAGGCTACGGCCGGCAGAAGGGCCATACCGAAATTTATCGGGGCGCCGAGTACGCCATCAACTTCCTGCCCAAGATCCGCATCGAAGTGGCGGTGCCTTCCGATCGCGTTGATACCGTCATCAATGCGATCACCAGCGCCGCCAAGACCGGGCAGATTGGTGACGGCAAGATATTCGTCACTCCAATCGAGCAGGCGATCCGCATCAGGACGGGGGAGACCGACGTCGACGCGCTGTAAGATGACGTGCGCGGCGGGAACCGCCAGATGAGGCCCGGTCGAAGAAGCTTACAAAGAGTGCGCAAAACGCGAAATGAGGGGAAGACCATGAAGGGAGAGACTTCGCCTGGGCGCACTATCGTCCGCACCGGCATCGCGCTGGGCCTTACGCTCGCGGCCTCGCCGGCGCTTGGCCAGGGAGCAGCCTCGAAGATCGATCCGGCCGACACCGCCTGGATGATATCGGCGAGCGCCCTGGTATTGATGATGACCGTACCCGGGCTCGCTCTGTTCTACTGCGGGATGGTGCGCAAGAAGAATGTGCTTGCGACCATGGCGCAGAGCGTCGTGTGCACCGCGCTCTGCTCGCTGTTATGGTTCGCCGTCGGCTACAGCCTGGCATTCGTCGGCGACGGACCCTGGCTCGGGACGCTGCAGCGCGCGTTCATGCGCGCGACCGGCATGGACGCCACCAGCGTATTCGCGCCGACCATCCCGGAAGTGCTGTTCATGTTCTATCAGATGACCTTCGCTATCATCACCGTGGCGCTGGTCGCAGGCTCGGTCGCGGATCGCATGCGATTTTCGGCCTTCATCTGGTTTGCTGCCGGCTGGCTGATCTTCGTTTACGTGCCGATTGCGCATTGGGTATGGGGCGGCGGTTTTCTCGCCCGCGCTGGCGTTCTCGATTTTGCGGGCGGCACCGTCGTTCACCTCAATGCCGGGGTAGCCGGTCTTGTTGCGGCTTACGTGATCGGCAAGCGCCACGGTTACGGCACCGACAATTTCGCACCTCATAACCTTGCGCTTGCGGTGATCGGGACGGGTCTGCTCTGGGTCGGCTGGCTCGGGTTCAACGGGGGCTCGGCGCTCGGCGCCAATTCGCGCGCCGCATTTGCGCTCATCGCCACTCAGCTGGCGGCATCGACCGGAGCGCTCACCTGGATGTTCCTGGAATGGTGGACCCGCGGAAAGCCTTCGGTTCTCGGAATTATTTCGGGCGCCGTGGCGGGGCTCGGGACCATCACGCCGGCGTCGGGCTTCGTTCTGCCCTGGCAGGCAGTGATCATTGGCGTTTTCGCCGGCTCGCTTTGCTTCTGGGCTTGCACCTGGCTGAAATTGCGACTTGGCTATGACGACTCGCTCGACGTCTTCGGCGTCCATGGGGTAGGGGGCGCCACCGGCACCCTCCTTACCGGGGTATTTGCGGTGGCGGCCGTGTCGGCGAGCGCGGACGCGGCCGGATATTCCGGACTGATCGAAGGCAATGCGCGGCAGGTGCTGGTCCAGTTCTATGCCGTCGTGGCGGTCATTGTGTGGTCGGGAGCCGTGAGCTTCGTCCTGCTCAAGGTAATCCAGTTCCTGGTTCCGTTGCGCGTGAACCAGCAAAGCGAGATAGAGGGTCTCGACGTGACGCAGCATGGCGAGGCGCTCCAGTAGTCGCCAATCGGACATCCGCCGCCAGACGCCACGCCGCAGCCTGCTTCTTCTGGTTGCTGAGCGCTGCTGCTGATTCCTGGATGGTTAATCGCCCCTTAACCTCGGCCAAACTATGCTGGCTCGAACCTGTCGCGGCCGGGTAGGGCGCCGCTCTTGTCGATGTTCATGACCGCTGCCGAACGCGAGTCCGCTCTCTTGCCAGTCCGGGCCGATCTCGGACGCTCGCCGTTCGTGCGGCTGCGCGAACTGCTCGGCGACGCGCGCCCAGGCATGCCCGCCATCAGCATGGCGGTTGGAGAGCCCCAACATGGAGTGCCTTCCTTCGTTGCTCCGGTGCTCGCTGCCCATATCGAGGAGTTTGGCCGCTATCCCATGAACAAGGGTCTCGATGAACTGTGCGAGGCCGCCGCCGGCTGGCTCGGACGGCGCTTTTCACTGCCGCGGGCTCTTGATCCCGCGACCGAGGTGCTCGTCCTCAATGGCTCGCGCGAGGGCTTGTTTCTCGCCGCCATCGCGGCGGCCCGCTTTGTCGGCGGCCGGCGCGGTGCTCCCGCCATGTTGATTCCAAATCCCTTCTATGCCGCCTACGCCGCCGGCGCCGTCGCTGCCGGGTGCGAGCCGGTCTACCTTCCAGCCACCGCCGAAACCGGATTTCTGCCCGACCTCGATGCCCTCTCCGAGGATTTGCTGGCGCGGACTGTCGCGCTTTTCATTGCGTCTCCGGCGAACCCGCAGGGCGCCGTCGCCGATCACGCCTATTTCGCGCGCATGGTGGCGCTGGCCCGGCGGTTCGGTTTCCTGGTTTTCAGCGACGAATGCTATTCCGAAATCTATACCGGTTGTGCACCGGCGGGCGTGCTGGAAGCCGCAGGGCCGGATTTCTCCAACGTGGTCGAATTCCAATCGCTTTCCAAACGGTCCAACCTGCCGGGGCTGCGGATCGGCTTTGTGGCAGGCGACCAGAAGTTTCTCGCTAGGTTTCTGGAATTGCGCAACGTTGCGGCGCCGCAAGTGCCGGTACCGGCGCAGCGCGTGGCCATTGCCGCGTATGGCGATGAGAAGCACGTTGCCGAGAATCGACGGCTCTATGCTCAGAAGTTCGATCTCGCCGATCAGATCATCGCAAGCCGCTACGGATATCACCGGCCGCGGGGCGGGTTCTTTCTCTGGCTCGAGGTCGCAGCATCCGGCGGGGACGAGGCGGTCGCGCTGCGGCTATGGCGGGAAGCGGGGCTGCGCGTAGTGCCGGGGCGCTATCTCGCGCGCGAGCAGACCGACGGAACCAATCCGGGTCGCGGCTACATCCGGGTTGCCATGGTGGCGGATCGCGATACGACAGCGCAAGCGCTCCACCGGCTAGTCTCGGTACTGGGTTGAGGGCTTTGGGATGCCGGCCAGCAGTCGCGATTTGCAGAGCCTGAGCTGGCTGCCCGAGGCACTGCGCGAAGTGATCGAGCGTCGCGTGCGTGAGCTTGCAGGCACCGGGCTCATCATCGTGTCCGTCCTTCTTGCGCTGGCGCTGGCCACCTGGTCGGTCCATGACCCAAGCCTCAGCCATGCCACCAATGCGCCTGTGCGCAACGTGCTCGGCCTTGGCGGGGCAATCGTCGCCGACCTCTTGACGCAGCTGTTCGGGCTCGCCGCGCTCGCGCTCGTTGCTCCAATTGCGATCTGGGGTTGGCGGCTCGCGAGCCACCGTCGATTGGGCCGGGAGCGCACGCGCATGGCCTTTTGGCTGCTCGGCGTCCCGCTATGGACGGCCTGCGCGGCCGCATTGCCGCGCACCGCGAACTGGCCGCTGCCGGGAGGGCTCGGAGGGATCATCGGCGACTGGGTGCTGCTGGTCCCGGCCTGGATTATCGGGGGCTCGCCGTCGGTCGCGTTGCGTGGGGTCGCAGCGATTGCGCTGGCGCTGGCGGCGCTGGCTTGCCTCGCCGTGGTGGCGGGCTTCGGATTCCACCCTGTCGACGCTGTCGCGGACCACGACGAGGAAAGCGAGCAGCGCGCGATTTCAATCGGCTGGATCACGCACGGGCTGCTCAGCTTCAAGGCGCGGTTGCGCCGCCTTGTGCGGCTGCTCGCATCGTCGCGCCGTCGGGCAGGGGCAGAGCGCCGGTCCGAGCCCCGGTTCGACGCGGCACCTGCCACGCTGGCGCCGAAGATCGAGCCGGACGATGACCAGGAAGACGCCGACGAGCTTGCCCCGACGGAGGTTCGACCAAAACCGCGCGCGGCGCGAACGCAACGCCGGTCCAGTGGAGGCTACGTGCTGCCGCCGCTCGATTTGCTCGCGGCGCCCAAGGCGAGCGGCCGGGCCGTGCAGAGCGCGGATGCGCTGGCCGCCAATGCCACCGCGCTGGAAGGCGTGCTTGGCGACTTCGGGGTGCGCGGCGAGATCATCAATACGCGGCCGGGACCGGTGGTGACGCTTTACGAGCTCGAGCCTGCGCCGGGCATAAAATCCTCGCGCGTGATCGGATTGGCCGACGACATCGCCCGCTCCATGAGCGCGCTTTCGGCACGTGTCGCGGTTGTCGCCGGGCGCAACGCCATCGGCATCGAGCTGCCCAATCCTTCCCGCGAAAAGGTGTATTTGCGGGAGCTTCTTGCGAGCGGCGATTATGCGGACAGCATGGCGAAGCTGCCGCTGTGTCTGGGCAAGACCATCGGCGGCGAGGCGGTGATCGCCGATCTCGCACGCATGCCGCATCTGCTGATTGCCGGCACCACCGGGTCCGGCAAATCGGTCGCCATCAATACCATGATCATGAGTCTGGTTTATCGCCTGCGTCCCGACCAGTGCCGCCTGATCATGGTCGATCCAAAAATGCTGGAGCTGTCGGTCTACGACGGGATACCGCACCTGCTTACTCCGGTCGTGACTGATCCGAAGAAGGCCGTCGTCGCGCTCAAATGGGCAGTGCGCGAGATGGAGGAACGCTACAAGAAAATGTCGAAGCTCGGGGTTCGCAACATTGACGGCTACAATGCGCGCCTGGCGGAAGCGAAAGCAAAGGGAGAGAAGCTCAGCCGCACGGTGCATACGGGCTACGACAAGGAGAGCGGCGAGGCCATCTACGAGCGCGAGGAGCTCGATCTTGAGATACTGCCGTTCATCGTCGTGATCGTCGACGAGATGGCCGACCTGATGATGGTCGCCGGCAAGGATATCGAGGGAGCGGTGCAGCGGCTCGCGCAGATGGCGCGCGCCGCCGGCTTGCACGTGATCCTCGCCACGCAGCGGCCCTCGGTCGATGTGATCACGGGCACGATCAAGGCGAACTTCCCGACGCGCATCTCGTTTCAGGTCACTTCCAAGATCGACAGCCGCACCATCCTCGGCGAGCAGGGCGCCGAGCAGCTGCTCGGCCAGGGCGACATGCTGTACATGGCCGGCGGCGGCCGAATCAGCCGCGTGCATGGGCCGTTCTGCTCGGACGAAGAGGTCGAGAAGATCGTCCAGTACCTCAAGTCGCAGGGCACCCCGCAATACCTCGACGCGGTCACTGCGGCGGACGATGAGGACGAGGACGGCAATCCGGTGTTCGACGCAACCGGCATGGGGGAGCCGGAGGGGGGAGACCTCTACCAGCAGGCTGTTCAAGTCGTCATGCGTGACCGCAAGGCCTCCACCAGCTACATCCAGCGCCGCCTGCAGATCGGCTACAATCGGGCCGCGTCACTCATGGAGCGAATGGAGAAGGAAGGCGTAGTCGGCCAAGCCAATCACGCTGGGAAGCGGGAAATCCTGGTGGGCGAGGAGGATGCGGAGCGCTATTGAGGTTTTCGGGACGTGCGGCTAGCTGGCGGCCGTCATCTCGCCACATGCGGCGGCTACGGAAGTTCCGATATTCGGGCGAAACGGAGAGGGGATCATGGCCGGACGCCAGGGGGTCTTGCTCGGGCTGTTGGCCGCGGCGGCGGTCATATGGGCGGGCAGTCTCATCCCGACGGCCATGGCGCAGACGGTCCCGCTGCCGACCCCGGCTCCCCATCCCAAGGAGAGGGGTGTCGTACCCGCCCCGGCTGGCTCCACGGCGAGCGCACAAAATCCGGTTGAAGGACTGGCAAACGGGTTGCGTTCGCTTTTCAACCTGGACAAGCCGCCCGAGGCGCCGGCCGCCACCGCAACCACCACCACCGCCTTTAGCCCCGCGCAACGCGCACAGGTCGACAAGGTCAGCGCGTATCTTTCCGGCGTGCAGCAAATGACCGGGAACTTCGTCCAGGTCGGACCCGACGGCAGCCGCGTAAAGGGCGAATTCTACATGCAGAAGCCGGGCAAGATTCGCTTCGAATACGATCCGCCCTCTCCCATCGAGATCGTGGCCGACGGTCAATCCGTTGTGGTGCGCGACCGCAAGCTCGCCACGCAGGATCTCTATCCGCTCTCGCAGACTCCGCTGCGCTTTCTGCTCTCGGACCGAATCGATCTCCTGCGTGACACCAATGTGGTTGCCGTGCGCTCTGACGATGTCTACGTAACCGTCGTCATCGAGGAGAGGCAGGTTCTAATCGGTACCAGCCGGCTCATGATGATGCTGGGTGCCAAGGACTATCAGCTCAAGCAGTGGACCGTGACCGACCCGCAGGGCTACGACACGACCGTCGCAGTCTCCAATCTCGACACCAGCAAGCGGCCCGATCCCGGCCTTTTCAGGATCGACTTTACCCGCTACGCCCAGTAACAGGCATCAGCCGGCGGCTATCCGGGATCAGGTACCGACCACCTGGTCCGCGGCGGATGCGTGCTGCCTGATGACTGAGCACTGATTAAATGCGCCTCACCGTCACCACCTGGAACATCAACTCGGTCAGGCTGCGTATCGATGCCGTCGCGAAGTTCGTCAAATCGGTTCAGCCGGACGTGCTCTGCCTGCAGGAAACCAAGTGTCCGGACGACAAGTTTCCGCTCAAGCGCTTCAAACGACTGGGATATGTGCATGCCGCGCTCAACGGACAGAAAGGATATCACGGCGTCGTCGTGCTCGCGCGGCAGCCGTTCGACAGCTTCGATACCCGGATATTTTGCGGGAAGTCCGATTGCAGACATGTCTCGGTGGTGCTCGGCGAGCGGGCAGGGCTGCGCGATCCCGTTATAGTGCATAATTTCTACGTGCCGGCCGGGGGCGATGTGCCGGACGCCGCCAGCAATCCAAAATTTGCGCATAAGCTGTCCTTTCTCGACGAGATGCGCCTTGCTCCCGAGCTGCGCTGCAACGGGTCGCACCGCATGATCCTGCTCGGCGATCTCAACGTCGCGCCGCTGGAGCACGATGTCTGGAGTCACAAGCAGATGGTAAAGGTCGTGTCGCATACGCCGATAGAATGCGAGAAGCTTGTCGATGTGCAGACTGCCGGCGGCTGGGTTGACGCCATGCGCATGCGGGTGCCGGAGCCGCAGAAGCTGTTCACTTGGTGGAGCTACCGCTCCCCCGACTGGGCGGCGGTCGACAAGGGACGCCGGCTTGACCATGTCTGGGTTGCGCCTTCGCTCGCCGACCGCGTCGCAGGCGTGGCCGTGCTCAAGCATGCGCGCGGCTGGCGCCGCCCGTCCGATCACGTGCCGGTCACCGTGACGCTCGAACTATAAGGATGCTCATCGCGCCGGGGGGTCAACGATCCTGTCCTTCCGGCGAGCGGGCAGCACCAGGTTGTCACGTCCAGTGCACAGCATGACTCTCCAGGCCAGCGTCATCGTCAATACCCACAACCGGCCGGATTACCTGGACGGATGCCTGCGTGCATTGGCGCAGCAAAGCATTCCTCATGCCGACTATGAAATCATTGTCGTAGACAACAGCGCCGCGAAATACACGGATGCGAATCGCCGTGTAGTCGGCGACATTGCGGAGCAGAACAAGGATCTGAGCTTGCGATACGCCTACGACGATGTGATGGGCGGGCTCACGCACTCGCGAAACCTGGCGGTCTTGATGGCGAACGCCAATGTGATCGTTCAGGCGGACGATGATTCGCTGCCCTGCCGCGACTATGTTGCGACCGCCGTTTCCGGCCTGTCCCGGAGCGGCGTTGCTTTGGTCAAAGGAAGGATGCTCGCAAAATACGAGGGAGGCGAACCTGACCCGGAGCTTATCGACAAGCTGAAGCGGCCTGTTCACGGGGGGTATATCATCGCCGACTTTACCGTCATCGATCTCGGCAACGAGCGCATCGAGATAGACCCCAGCATTGCCTACGCATCAAATTGTGCGTTCAAGAAGGATTTCTATCTAAGCGCCGGTGGCTTTGGTCCGGACGGATTTCCCGCTCCGTTCCTGTACTGGAATGGATCGGGCGAGTACCACTACGCCAAGGCGGCTCCCGAAATGGGCTATACGATCTGGTATGAGCCGGAGATGTCCGCCGATCACATCATTCCCGCAGGCAGATTAAAGCCAGACTTTTTCTTTGCCCGGTCGTTCTATTACGGCATTGGAGGTTCATTCGATCTGATCTCGCAGGGCAAACGGCCATTCTCAGCTGGTTCGATTAAGGCAATTCTGCAGAGAGCACGTCGTGCGGCAGGGCATGCGCGTCGATTCAGGTTCTTTGAAGCGCGTCGAGAGATCGAGCGAATCAGGGGATTTATGATTCATCAGATGATTTGCCTGTTACGAAAGGACGTCATCGCATATTGCTTGCGGAACGAGTGGCTCAGCTTTGATTTTACCAAAGTGGCGCCGGCGGGCCGCTCGAAAGCGAGATCGCAATGGTAGGATGCGCAGCCGCGGGTCGGCGAGGAAGTCTCACTTGCGATCGTAGGCGGCAAGCACCTCGCGCAGCTCGGAGAATTCCCTCGTCGATTGGGTGAGGCGTCCCGCAAGCATGTCGCGCAGCTTGCGCGCGCTGTCGGGGAAGCTGTCCAGCATCTTGCGAAACAGCGGGCGCGGAATGAACAGCACGCTCGACGGCTCCAGCGCGGTCGCGGTCGCTGGCCGCGTGCCCTCGATGAATAACGCAATCTCGCCCAGCAGCGTATGAGGCCCGACGACGATTGCCTTTCCTTCCTCGGCGCCGGCAGGGGCGACCTGGAATCGGCCCTCCTGGACGACGAAGCCGCCATCGCCTTCATCCCCCGCCTTGAAGAGCACCTCGCCGCCGTGGACGTAGCGCGTCTGCGCGCCGATCGCCAGGATCCGCAAGGCTTGGCGACCTAGATGATTGAGGGTCGGCACCCGTTCAAAAAAGGAGATATCGTCCTCGACGGTCATGGGGGCGAAGCCTCATGCATGATTCTGAAAAGTTGCAGAATTTCAGGACGGGATCATGCATCGCTGGGTAAGCTTGGTTTGATATGAAGCAGCTTTGCTCCGGGACCGGTTACGGCACAAGCTTGTATCCGCCGGCTTCGGTCACCAGAATGGAAGGGCTGGCGGCGTCCTTCTCGACCTTTTGGCGCAACCGATAGATGTGCGTTTCCAGCGTATGCGTGGTGACGCCGGAGTTGTAGCCCCAGACTTCCTGCAACAGGGTCTCGCGCGACACCGGTTGTTGGCCGGCGCGGTAAAGGTAGCGCAGGATGGCGGTTTCCTTCTCGGTAAGCCGGACCTTGTTTCCCTTGGGATTGAGCAAAATCTTCGAGCTGGGCCGAAAAGTGTATGGCCCGATGCTGAACACGGCGTCCTCGCTCGCCTCGTGCTGGCGCAACTGGGCACGGATGCGTGCGAGCAGCACGGCAAAGCGAAACGGCTTGGCCACGTAGTCGTTGGCTCCGGATTCGAGGCCCAGGATGGTATCGGAGTCGGTGTTGTGCCCGGTGAGCATGATGATGGGTGCCTTGAAGCCGTTCTTGCGCAGGATGCGGACCGCTTCCCGACCGTCGACGTCGGGCAGGCCGACATCCATGATGACCAGATCGATCTGGCCCGCCTTGGCGGCCTGCACGCCCTTGCTGCCGGTCTCCACCGCGATGGATTCGAACTCCTCATGCAGCGCGAGCTGCTCAACGAGTGCGGCGCGCAGCTCGGCGTCGTCATCCACAATCAGTATCTTGCGGCGATTGGTCATGCCTTGGCACCTGGTCAGGGCGAAGTAGATCATTCGACCGGAAAAGAGCAAGCGGATTACGAGGGTCGCAAGATCGGGGATTTGCTCTCCTGCGGAGGCATGTTCGATGCGCAAGCGCAGCTTCTCCCTTGTCCGGGTGCGGACGCGACCCGGCGGCCGCAGCCGGGGCATCCTCCTGGCGGGGCCGCTCGCGGTCATGGTCGTGCTTGGTCGCGGCGGCGTGCGGGCGAACAAGATCGAGGGCGACGGTGCTACTCCGCGCGGGCGCTTTTGTCCGCTGCGCCTGTGGTGGCGGGCAGATCGCTATCTGCGGCCGCGGACCATGCTCGCCGTCAGGCGCATCACTTGCGACCTCGCTTGGTGTGAAGATACCGCGGACCGCCGCTATAATCGTCCGTTCCGGCGTACCGAGGCGGAGCCGGGTGACCGCCTATGGCGGGATGATCGCCTGTATGATTTCGTCATCGAGATCGACCACAATGCCCGGCCCCGTGTGAGACGGCGGGGCAGTGCGGTTTTTTTCCACGTGGCGCGGGCGGACCGCTCGCCGACCGCGGGGTGCGTTGCCCTTCGAGCGCCCGATCTGCAGCGCCTGTTGGCGCACCTAGGCCCAAAAACGAGGATCGCGATCGAGGTGTAGCGAAAAAGCTTGGCAATCCCCGGTCCTTCGGGTTGGCCATTGGAGGATGGGATTTAGTCAGCCGCGTTGGCCGAAGATCGCGGTTCCTACCCGCACATGGGTGGCGCCGAGCTCGATGGCCGTGGTGAAGTCCGCGCTCATCCCCATGGACAGGAGCGAAACGCCGTTGCGGTGCGCGATCTTTGCGGTGAGCGCAAAATGGGGTGCCGGCGGCTCGTCGGTCGGGGGGATGCACATGAAGCCCGCAATGTCCAAGCCGTGCTGGCCGCGGCAACGGGTCAGGAACGCATCCGATTCTTCCGGGAGCACGCCCGACTTCTGCGGCTCGCCGCCGGTATTGATCTCGACAAACAGCAAGGGCTTGCGTGCTTGCCTTGCAATCTCCTTGGCGAGCGCTGCCGCGAGGCTGTCCCGATCGACCGAATGGATGGCGTCAAACAGGGCGACTGCCTCTCTGGTCTTGTTTGACTGCAGCGGACCCACGAGGTGGAGCTCAATGCCGGGATGGCGCGCAACAAGCGCCGGCCACTTTGCCTTGGCCTCCTGCACGCGGTTCTCCCCGAACGTTTGTTGGCCCGCGGCAATGACCGGCTCGATAGCGGCAGCATCAAATGTTTTCGAGATGGCAATGAGCGTCACCGAGGCCGGATCGCGGCCGACCGCGCCGCAAGCGCGCGCGATCTCCCCGCGCACTTTGCGCAGAGGCGATGCAGCGATCTCGGCGGCGGCACTGCTCATGCGGCGTCGTGAAAAATTATGCCCAGCGTGTAGCGGCGGCCGCACCGCAGGCGACTGACCCCGTGGCGCATGGTGACGCGATAAGTGCCGCGGGTCCCGCGTACCGGCCGATGATGCACCGGGAAGATCACACCTTCGCCTTGCGCCAGCGGCACCACCTCGGCGCGCGACTGCATGCGGGGGCGCTGTTCCGTGAGCACGAATTCGCCGCCGGTGAAATCCTCGCCCGGCCGCGACAGGAGAAATGCCACCTGCAAGGGGAAGACGAGATCTCCGTAGAGGTCCTGGTGCAGGCAGTTGTAGTCGCCGGGCCCGTATCGCAGGAGAAGCGGGGTCGGCCGTTGCTGCCCGACCCTGTGGCAGCGATCGAGATAGATCGCGTGATCGCCGGGATAGCGTGGCTCGATGCCCATGGCCTCGTTCCAGGCGTTGGCGATTGCGGAGAGCGGGGGATAGAGCGCGCTGCGCAGCAGGGCGATTGTCTCCGGCAGCGGGTATGCGAAATATTTGTATTCCCCGCGCCCGAAGCCGTGCCGCGCCATAACGATACGACTGCGAAAGAGCGAGTCCGAGGCATAGCTCTCTGCCAACGCACTGCATTGAGCGGGCGCCAGCAGAACGCCGGTAGTGGCGCAGCCATGGGCTTGCAGTTCCTCCGCAATAGCTGCCCAATCGAGCGCTGCAACGCGGGCGGCGAGCGCGCCCGATACGCCCGTCGGAATACACGCGGCGCATTCGCGCGCGGCCATCACAGGGGTCATGATGTCCGCTCGCGTGCAAGCAGTGCGCGCTTGCGTTCGACGCCCCAGCGATAGCCCGAGGTCGATCCATCCGCGCGCACGACGCGATGGCACGGGATGGCGATGGCAATCACGTTGGAAGCACAGGCATGCGCTACCGCGCGCACCGCCGTCGGTGCCCCGATGCGTTTCGCGATCTCGGTGTAGCTGGCCGTCGATCCTGCGGGGATGGCGGTCAGCGCCCGCCAGACCCGCTGCTGGAACGCGGTTCCGCGAATGTCGAGCGGCAGATCGAGGCCGCGTGCCGGCGCCTCGACGAAACCGACCACTTTGGCGACTTGCTGCTCGAATTTCTGGTCGCCGCCGATGAGCTTTGCGTTGGGAAAGCGGTCCTGGAATCCGCGCACGAGTTGCGCGGCATTGTCACCGAGCTCAATGGCGCAAACGCCCTTATCCGTCGCCGCCACAAGAATCGACCCGAGCGAGCATTGGCCGAGGGCAAAGCGGATCGCGATGCCGCTGCCGCCCGCACGGTATTGCTTCGGCGTCATTCCCAGCAGTTGGGAAGAGGTGGCGTAGAAACGACCGCTTGAATTGAAGCCGGCACCATAGAGCGCCGCGGTAACGGTGCCGTCCGCCGTAAGGGCATTGCGCACGCGCTGCGCGCGATATGCGTCGGCATAAGCCTTCGGGGTCACGCCGGTGGTGGCTTTGAACACCCGGTGGAAATGGAATGGGCTGAGCCCCGCGCATTGTGCCAGCGCGTCGAGGGTCGGCATCTCAACTGCCTCCTCTATGCAGCGGCAGGCGGCACGCACCGCGTCCGCGTGGCGTTCGGCGAGCGCGGGCTGATCCGGCCGGCACCGTTTGCAGGCCCGAAAACCCGCCCGCTCGGCATCGGCGCGGCTCACGTGGAAGGACACGTTCTCGCGGCGTGGCAGGCGCGCGGCGCAGGTCGGCCGGCAATACACGCCCGTCGTCTGCACGGCGTAGTAGAACGCTCCATCCGCGGCGGGATCGCGCCGCCGCACCGCCTCCCAACGTTCGTCATCGAGGAGAAAAGCCGCCCGCGGGCTGTCTTTCCTGCTCGCATTGTTCCGCATGCTGGTCCTGGCCAAGTCGAATGTCAGGTCGGACATGGTGATGCTCCTTTTGGTTGGACGGAACGCCCGGTCCCGTCTCCTCAGGGGCAATCTATGGATATCCCAATCCTGTGCACTCCACTCCTTGCTCTCCAATCAAGATAATCCCGCCGGGAGCGTCGCGCGAGCGGCGACAGGTGAGAATCGATGACCAGCGGCTCTGTTGACCCCCGCCCGCTTGTTGCCCTAGTGCCTTGTTAAATCTCTGCCGGGCATAAGAATTCCGTCCGACAGCGATTCCGACCCATAAGACCATCAAAGGACCATGACAATCGAGCGCTACAATGCCCGCGACGCGGAGTCCCGCTGGCAAAAAGTATGGGAAGAACGGGGCATTTTTGCCACCCGCAACGACGACCCGCGCCCGAAATACTACGTGCTGGAGATGTTCCCCTATCCGTCGGGGCGCGTTCACATGGGGCACGTGCGCAATTACGCCATGGGCGATGTGGTTGCCCGCTTCAAGCGCGCGACCGGGTTCAACGTGCTTCACCCCATGGGCTGGGATGCCTTCGGAATGCCGGCGGAAAACGCCGCCATGGAACGCAAGGTCCACCCGAAGACGTGGACCTATCAAAACATCGCGGCGATGAAGGCGCAGCTTAAGTCAATGGGGCTTTCGCTGGACTGGGGGCGCGAAATCGCGACTTGCGATCCTCGCTACTACAAGCATCAGCAAAAAATGTTCCTGGACTTTCTGCGCACGGGCCTCGCAGAGCGCAAGCTTGGGAAAGTGAACTGGGACCCCGTCGATCAGACCGTGCTCGCCAACGAGCAGGTCATCGACGGTCGCGGCTGGCGTTCCGATGCCATCGTCGTGCAACGCGAGATGCCGCAATGGTACTTTGCCATCACCAGATTTTCCGAGGATCTGCTCTTGTCCCTCGACCGGCTCGACCGCTGGCCCGAGAAGGTGCGCCTGATGCAGCGCAACTGGATCGGCCGTTCCGAAGGACTGCACATCCGCTTTGCGCTCGATCCTGCGACCACCCCCAATGGAGAGCGCGAGCTCGAGGTCTTCACCACCCGACATGACACTCTCTTCGGCGCCAGATTCATGGCGCTCTCTCCCGACCTTCCGCTGGCCCAGGCGGCCGCGGCGAAGGATGCCGCCCTCGAAAGGTTCATCGCGGAGTGCAGGCGACACGGCACGGCACAGGAGCTTATCGATACCGCGGAGAAGAAAGGCTTCGACACCGGCATCAAAGCCATCCACCCCTTCGATCCGGGTTGGAAGCTTCCGGTCTATGTCGCCAATTTCGTTGTCATGGACTACGGCACCGGAGCGATCTTCGGCTGCCCCGCGCATGACCAGCGCGATCTCGATTTCGCGAACAAATACGGGCTCGGAAACACCCCGGTAGTTTGCCCGCCGGAGCAGGATCCGGCGACCTTCGTCATTACCGACACCGCCTATGAAGGCGACGGGCGCATGATCAATTCCCGCTTCCTCAACGGCATGACCATCGAGCAGGCCAAAGAGGAGGTCGCGCGATTGCTCGAAAGCGAGAGCTGCGGCAATCGCCCGGTCGCCGTTCGGCAGGTCAATTTCCGGCTGCGCGACTGGGGCATTTCGCGTCAGCGCTACTGGGGCTGCCCGATTCCGGTCATCCACTGCGATGGCTGCGGGATCGTACCGGTACCGGAAGCCGATCTGCCGGTGACCTTGCCGGAAGACGTCGACTTCGACCGGCCCGGCAATCCGCTCGACCGTCATCCCACGTGGAAGAACGTCGCGTGTCCGAGCTGCGGGCGCATGGCACGGCGCGAAACCGATACCATGGACACCTTTGTCGACTCCTCCTGGTATTTTGCGCGCTTTACCGATCCATGGATCGACATCGCGCCGACCGACCGCCGGCAGGTCGACCGCTGGCTGCCGGTTGATCAGTATATCGGCGGCATCGAGCACGCGATCCTGCATCTGCTCTACAGCCGCTTCTTCACCCGCGCCATGAGGATAACCGGGCATGCCGGGCTCGATGAGCCGTTTGCGGGCCTTTTTACGCAAGGGATGGTCGTGCACGAGACCTACCGAAGGTCGAACGGCGAGTGGGTATTGCCCGCCGACGTGAAGGTTGAGGGAACCGGCAAGGACCGTCACGTGATGCTTGCTTCGACCGGCGAAGCCATCGAGATCGGCCCCATTGAGAAGATGTCGAAGTCGAAGCGCAACACCGTCGATCCTGACGATATCATCAGCGCCTATGGGGCCGACACGGCGCGGTGGTTCATGCTCTCGGATTCCCCGCCGGATCGCGACGTGATCTGGACCGAGGAAGGCGTGCAGGGGGCTTGGCGCTTCGCGCAGAGGCTGTGGCGCCTTGTGAACGAGGCTGCAGAGGTTTCCGGGAGCGCCGATGGGACAAAGCCGGCGGGCTTCGGCGAGCCGGCGCTCGCACTGCGAAAGGCGGCGCATCGCGCGCTCGCGCGCGTAACGGAGGATGTCGAGCGGTTGCGGTTCAACGTCGCCATCGCCCACATCTACGAGTTCGCCAATTCCGTCCAGTCCTCGCTGGCGAGCATCGATGCGGAGCCGGCGTCCGACTACCGCTGGGCGGCCCGGGAGGCGGTCGGCATCCTGGTGCGGCTGTTCCATCCCATGATGCCGCATCTCGCCGAGGAGTGCTGGTCCGCGCTAGGGTACAACACCTTGGTGGCAGCCGAGCCTTGGCCGCAACTCGAATCTAGCCTTCTGGTCGAGGACAGCATCACACTTCCGATCCAAATCAATGGCAGAAAGCGCGGGGATGTCACGGTGGCGCGCAATGCCGGGAAATCGGACATCGAGACTGCCGTTTTGTCCCTCGATTGG
>Ga0310914_10000563_pt1 | contig 22097 bp, 18 predicted proteins | sample GREbulkMGAN108_FD_203450 | JGI IMG/M metagenome (GOLD analysis project Ga0310914, IMG submission 203450) | Lab enrichment of tropical soil microbial communities from Luquillo Experimental Forest, Puerto Rico - GRE.bulkMG.AN108 | ecosystem: Environmental > Terrestrial > Soil > Tropical forest >... | reverse complement strand
GGGAGGAACACGTCACCGAGCAGGAATTCTGGCGTGGTGTGATCGACATTCCGGACGCGCAGCTTTGGGAAACACATCAGCAGTTAAAGCATCGCTTAATCGAGTTTGTGCGCGAACGCGTGAAGATTCACCGGGAGCGTATTGGCGATTCGCCCGAAGCGGTCCGAAAAGTAAACCGGATCCTCGATCCGGACATCTTGACCATCGGTTTCGCGCGGCGGTTCGCGACTTACAAGCGGGGCGCACTCTTGTTCAGCGATAAGGAGCGACTGAAGCGCTTGCTCAATGACACCACGCGTCCCGTTCAATTTATTGTCGCCGGCAAAGCGCACCCGCGTGATGAAGGCGGCCGCGCACTGATTCAGGAAGTCTACAAATTCAGCCGCCAAGCCGGATTCGAGAATCGGGTCGTGTTTCTTGAAGATTACGACAGCTATATCGCGCGCCGACTTGTGCAGGGAGTCGATCTTTGGTTGAACAATCCGCTCCGGCCGATGGAAGCGAGCGGTACCAGCGGAATGAAGTGCGCGCCAAATGGCGGAATTAATCTCAGTGTGCTCGACGGTTGGTGGCAGGAAGGGTTTAACGGCAACAACGGTTGGGCGATCGCGCCGGAAATCGAAAGCGGCACGGTCGAATTCCAAAGCGAAGTCGATTCGAACAGCCTTTACCAACTGCTCGAGAATCAGATCATCCCGCTTTATTACGCGAAACCAGACGGCAAACTTCCGCTCGCTTGGCTGCAATTGATGCGCGAATCGATCCGCAGCGTCACGCCAATCTTCAACACGCACCGAATGGTGAAGGAATACACCGAGCGGCTTTACATTCCAGCTGCGCGTTCACACGAAAACTTCGCCCAGAACGGCTGCGAACCGGCGACACAGTTGAGCCTCTGGAAAGCACGAATGCGGAAAGACTGGTCGCAAGTTCGCATTAATGACGTGCAGGTCGGGAACAAGGATCGACAAAACATTCTCGTGGGCGAATCGCTTCAGGTTAGCGCGCATGTCTTTCTGGGAGATGTCGATCCTAATCACGTTCGCGTGGAAGCGTATCATGGCGAAGCCGACAATGGCGGGATCAAGAATCCGTCTGTGAGTGTTCTGAACGCGAGCGGCCAGAACGGCGACGGAAGTTATCTTTATCAGGGATCGGTGCCCGCATCCGAAAGCGGCGCTTACGGATTCAGCGTGCGCGTGGTCCCGACACATCCGAATCTGATGCAAGCGCACGAGCTGCGCCTGATCGCCTGGTCGTGAATTAATCAATCGCGCTAACGGCACGCATGAATTCGGAAAAATCCTTGCCGTTGCGCGCGGCTTGATTGAGCGCTTCCAACCGCGCGTCCGCGAAAGCTTCGGGAAGTCCGATCCGTCGCGAGAGCGCGCCGTTCGCAAAAACGAGCTCGTCCCATTGAATGGACGCGATCTGGTCGTTGAACCGCGCTACCGAACGGCCGCGGAAAAACGCGCGGGTTGTTGCCGGCGGGGTAAAGATCGCGGTTTTAATCTCTTCTTCGTTTACCAACCGTCGGATCGATCCCTGGCGCGCCAGCTCGTAATACAAACCCGATTCAAGATCGACATTGTGATATTCGAGATCGATCGATTGTAGCCATGGATCGCTCCAGGAAAGGTTTTCTTCTTCCTGCAGCGCGTTGAGCAAAAACTTCTTTGCCACCCAATCGACCCGGTCGCGCGCGGTCATCACGTCGCGCTCGAGATCGTTCAGAAGATTTTCCCATTCCTGCAAAATCCACAATCGATCTTCGTCGAGCGACTCGGTTCCAAGTTTGGACGCCGCACACAAGTAAATTCGCTGCACTTCGATTGCGGAAATCTTTCGTCCATCCTTGAGCTCGATGATCCAATCGTAGTTTTGATCGCGACTGATCGATTTATTGGCGTCGGTCGGTTGTGCAATTTCAAGCTGCGGCGCCTGGCCGCGTTCGATCAAATCAAGGACCAACGCGGTCGTGCCAATTTTGAGCGCTGTCGCCCACTCGCTCATGTTCGAGTCGCCGAGAATGACGTGGAAACGGCGATAACGGCTGGCGTCAACGTGCGGCTCGTCGCGCGTGTTGATCAGCGGCCGACGATTCATCGTGTCGATGCTGACGACGACGCTGAAGAAATCAGCGCGCTGTGAGATTTGATACAAGCCTGGTTGACTCGAAGTGCTCTCGCCTTCTACGCCCATCTTCCCGGCGCCAGCAAAAATCTGACGGGTAATAAGAAACGGCAGAATGGCTCCGACGATGCGATCCCATGGCACGTCGCGCTTCATCAAGTAATTATCGTGACAACCGTAGCTGTGGCCGAAAAAGTCCGTGTTGTTTTTATAAAGACGAACTTCTTGGCCTATCGGCAGTTTCAGATTTCGGCGCCGCGCGCATTCCGCTAAAATCCGCTCGCCCGCTTTATCTTGCGTGACGATCTGGCGAAGCGTTGTGCATTCCGGGCTCGAATATTCCGGATGCGCATGGTCGTTGTAAAAACGTGCGCCATTGGAAAGCACGAGATCGCTTTTGATTTCCTCGAAGCTGAGCGGGCGGTTCTTGTCGATCTCGTAATAGGCCGACTCGTCCGTGTCTTGAAGAAGCTCGCGGGCGCGAAAGCCGCGCGCGTCCTGATGTGGATCTTCCAGTTCGTAATCCCATTTCATCAACGCGCCGTGATCGGTGTAACGCCGAACGAGCTCGATTGATTCGGCGACTACATCGACACTTTCCGAGCCATTCACGGTGATGCCGTACTCCGTCTCGAGACCAAAGACGCGGTTCATTGCAGCCCGCCAGAATTAGATGACCCCGGAACCGATGTGCGACGCGGAATCGCCGACCGGCCTGACCGGAGCGATCTTGACTACGTTTTCCGGATCGTAATCGATCAACTTAAGCCAATCTTCGGTGATGTCGGTCGTCGGAAAGATATCGTTCTCGGCGTATTCAGCATCGAATGCGAGCTGCAAATCCATTTCGCGAATTCCCTCCTCCTGTTGCGTCGCAATGGCGCGTTTGATCGCCATTGCTTTCGCGCGCTCGACAATCGAAGCGATGATCGCTCCGCTGATCAGATTGCTGCGGTAAAGAATTTCTTTGCGCCCGCTACGGAGCGTGACTTCGAGAAACTTATTTTCGTCGCGTCGGGCAAACTGCCAGTCCACGAAACGCTCGATCAGTTTATCGACCGTCGCGGCCATGCTCTCCGCTTCTTTCGCAAGCGCGCCATCGTAGGGAAGATCGGGCGTCAAATAAATCCGATAAATGTCACGCGCGCCTTCGCGATTCGGGCGATTCACTTTGATTTTCCGATCGATCCGGCCGGGACGGAGAATCGCGGGGTCGATCAAGTCGGCACGGTTCGAGGCCAGGATGATCACGACGTCGTTCAACGAATCGATGCCGTCCATTTCCGAGCAGAACATTGGGACAAGCGTCGAAAGAATGTTCGAATAACGCGACGCCCGACGCGTACCGAGAATCGATTCCGCCTCGTCGATAAAAAGAAAAGGCATAAAACCGTCGCGACGTTTCTCGCGCGCGGTCGCGAAAATTTCGCGTACCATACGCTCCGACTCGCCGACCCACATGTTCAGAATCTCCGGCCCTTTAACGTGCATGAAGTATTCTTTCATCTGCGCGCCGGTTTTTTCGCGAAGCTGTTTAGTCAAATTATAAGCGGTAGCTTTGCCGATGAGCGTCTTGCCGCAACCAGGTGGACCGTAAAGCAAAAATCCCTTCGGGGTGGCATGCTGGAATTTCTTGAAAAGATCTACATGCAACAGGGGAAGCTCGATCGCGTCCTTGATCGCCTGGAGCGCTTCTTTCTGGCCGCCGACTTTTTCCCACGGCAGCTCGGGAACAACGTCGAGATAATGTTCATCTGATTTCGTGCTCGAGAGCATCTCAAGCGCCATCCGATAATTCGAATCGACGCGCACCTCGTCTCCCGATTTTAAAGTCGAACCGGCGAGCTCTGACGAACGTTGCAAGACCATCGATTGCGTTCCGTGCTCGGAGCCAACGCGCAATCGATCCTTGCCGATCACCTCCGTGATTTTGGTCACGGGTCCTGCCGTTTCAAAACCGAGATCGCCGACGATGACGAACGCTTCATTGACCAGCACGCGCGTTCCTTTTTTCAACTTCGCAAGCGGAATGCGGGGATCAGCATTGCAATAATAATCGGCGCCGCCGACCACGATGTGAGCGGTGTCTTTCGAGGTCGCGCCGAGGAATGTGCCGATACGATTTGCGGGAGAAGTGACTTTCTTGATGACCTCTTCGAGTTTCTCGATCATCTGGCGCGCTTCGCCGATCATCTGCGATTGATCGAACATCTGTGGGCGAAGGTCGAGCAGGTCGCGCCGGATCGGATCGCCCGGCGGGAGCGAAGCGATGACACGATCGAGTTTATCCAGCAGTGGCTGGTTCGAGGCGGGCTCGTCGAAACTTTCGAATTCTCTGCTGCGCTCTTCGCTCATCGTAAAACCCAGTTCATGCCCGACTCGACTGCGATTATAACTTTCTCGTCAAATCTTCGCAATCTTCGACGCCGCGGCGGCACAAATTGTTCAACCAGCGCCGTTGTGGCGCAGTTGCGAAGAATTTGCGATGAGAGGAATTGTCGATCTTGCGACCACCAAGAGGCGAATCTAAATTTCGCTTCTTCGCGAGGAGCCTTAGCTCAATTGGTTAGAGCGCCGCCCTGTCACGGCGGAGGTTGCGGGTTCGAGCCCCGTAGGCTCCGAGGTTTTTGCAGTACAGAAAACCTATGCTGTTAAGCGATTCGTTAGGCCAATTTCCTAGGGCATTACTCTGCAGACGCGTTCTGACCTGATGCCTATTTCAGGCTGTCTCGTGCACGTTCAATCATCTCTTCGTGCGAGTTGCACGAGGAAGCCGTGTGCCACATTGCTCCCGTCAATAGACTCTCCGGTGATCGCTTCGGAGTTGTTGTCGTCCAACGGGATGGTGCCCTGGCCTGCGCCTGTCCCCGCGCCCGGAACGTCAAACACGCTAAAGTTGCCCTGCCAATTGAGCAGGAAGCCGTGATTCACATTGCTTGCGTCGATTAAATTTCCCGCGATCTCGCCTACTGTGTTGTTGCTTTCGGGGAGGGTGCCCTGGCCTGCCCCGGTGCCGGCGCCCGGAGCATCGAACGTGCTGAAGGTGCCCTGGTTAGACCGCATGAAGCCGTGAAGCACACCTTTTGCGTCGACGTAGACGCCTTCGACATCCCCGTTCGGAGTGAGGCCTACGCCGAACGTGCCGTTGCCGCTGCCCGGGGTCATGTCAGCGCCCGGGGCATCGAACGACATGATGGTGCCGTCGGGAGCGCGCAAAAAGCCGTGACCCACAAAGTTCGCGTCAAAATAGAAACCCGTGATCTCGCCCGGCTCATCGATGGCGTTGGGGTTGGTGAATATGGAGCCCGGGGGATCGAACTCGGTGATGACGCCGTTAGCCGAGCGTATGAAGCCGTGTTGCGCTGAGCTCGCGTCCACGTAGAACCCGGTGATCGCGCCTGCTGGGTTGATGCCCATTGGAGTGATTTCTGAGGGGAAGGTCCCCTGCGGAAACGGACCTGTGCCCGCGTCCGGAGCATCAATCTGGGCGAAGGTGCCGTCAGGAGCGCGTACGTAGCCGTGACACCGGCCGGCATTGTCGGTGAAAAATCCGGTAATCTGCCCCGATAGGTTGATGGCGAAAGCACGCGTACCCTGACCGTTCCCGATGGTTCCGCAAGATGTTGAACAAGTGCCCGCGGCCGGATCGTCGAAGATCGTAAAGGTTCCGTCGGGAGCGCGCAGGAATCCGTGCCGGGCAGAGTTGGCGTCCCGGATGAATCCCGTGATCGTCCCAGCTGGGTTGATGCCAAAGGCGACCGTGCCTTGGCCCGGCCCCGTGCCCGCACCCGGTGCATCGAACGTGATGGTCGTCGTCTTCGGTCCGCCAGCATTCGCGGGAAGGACCAGGCCCAACGCGCAGAGGACCAGGGAAAGCGCCATTGGTAGACGCGCGTAAGGGTTGGACGCGCAAATGGGCTTAAATATTTTGGTGCGAATGTTCGGTAGAGTATTTTTCATAATTCGTTTTTTGTTAGTTAGTCAGGGTGATTCATTGGAAAGAGGCTGGCTATGACCAGATCGCGCTAAAAAGGCAGACCAGTTTCGCTTGCCTCCCCGCAGCGCTAAAGCGTTGCAAGCGCGGTCGCGGGAATCAGAGGCCTTGAGCTGCGCAGGATCTCTTGAGAAAGCATTCTTTGGATGCGAAAATCGTGTCGTGAAAATGAATGGCGCGATCTACGGGCGCACATTTTCGTCCCTCCCAAAGCAGCGACGGCGTCGTTTAGTTATGTCGTTCGAAATGGTGCGGCTGGATCGCGCGTCGTCCGAGCCGCTCTACCAACAACTTTATCGTCAAATACGAGAAGAACTTGAGAACGGCAGTTTTGATTCAAGCGCTTCCCGTGTGCCTTCCTCACGAGTTCTCGCTGCAACTCTCGGGATCTCGCGACTAACCGTAAACCAGGCGTTCTCAAAGCTGCTGGCAGAGGGCTATCTCCAAACCCGGGAACGCTCTGGCATCTTTGTCGCAGATCATTTACCGGCCAGTTTTCTGAAGGCTGCCAGGTCGGTGCCGACCGCGCGCGCCGAGCATTCCCCGCGTGTCGCCCAACGAGTCACCAGAATGACCGATTTTCGCAGCGGCCGACAACTGGATGTCGGCGCTGGCGGCCCGCCGAGCGTCACATTCGTCGCGGGGTTGCCGGCCGTGGATGAATTCCCGATTGCTGTTTGGGAACGCTTACGCGAGCAGGTTTTGGCAAAAAAAGGTGCGCACCTATTGCGTTATGCCTCGAGCCGTGGCGAGGTCGACCTACGGAAGGCAATCGCTGCTTACTTGTGCGATTTCCGCGGCGCCAATTGTCATCCCGACCAAATCGTAGTCGTGGGCGGCATGCAGCAGGCGATGCTGGCGTGCGCGCTCGCGTTAATCAACGAGGGTGAAGTGGCATGGATCGAAGATCCCGGCTTTCATCAGGCCCGTAATGTCCTCGCGTTTGTCGGGGCTAAAATAATCCCGCGCCCAATCGATCGTGAGGGATTGGTAATCGAGAAGTGCTCGCGGCAGAAATCCCCCAAACTCATTTTCGTCGCGCCGTCGCACCAGTTTCCCCTTGGCGTAACGATGAGCCTGAAGCGGCGGAAAGCTCTGATTAAGTTCGCAGAGTCGCGTGGCAGCTACATTCTGGAGGATGATTATAATTCCGAGTTTCGTTTCGATGGTCCGCCACTCCCATGTCTTCAAGGTTTGGACCATGCCGGGCGGGTGATTTATGCCGGCACGATGAGCAAGATCCTTTACCCATCGCTGCGCCTCGGTTTTGTGATCGCACCGTCACAACTTGTCGACACCCTCGTCAAGGTGCGCGCTGTCATGGACCAGCACTCCCCAGCGATTGATCAGGCCACTCTGGCGCGTTTCATCACCGAAGGATTTTTCCTCAGCCATGTGAAACGGATGCGCGAACTCTATGCCGAGCGACGCGTATTCTTTATCGAACAATTCCAAAAATGGCTGGGCCAGTATTTCGATCTGGAAGTAACGCCGGCCGGCTTGCACTTCGTCGCCTGGCTGCGACGCAAAGAAGACTTTCCGTTGTTCATGCGTGCTCGTCAGGAAACCGGTGTTTGGCCCCGGCCTCTTTCTTTCTTCTGTATCAAGGCTCAGTTGGATCCGGCGTTCGTTTTTGGATTCGCGGCCTGGTCGCAAGCGCAAATTGAACAAGGTTTGGCAAGACTAGCGTCGGCGGTTAAACAACTGAAGCAGCGTGGCGCGGGAAAGGGTTCATCGTTTCCAATCCACCATTTGTCATCTGCAACGAGTGAATTCTGGCCGGCGGCAGCCATCGGATCAAGGTAACTGGTTAACAAAAATTAGGATCGAGCAAAACAGCCGGGCCCCTTTCGAAGCCACGCCACAATCAGAAAGACTTGCGGACGCAACCAACGGCTTGCGGCTCGTTCGCGAAGCGCGCCGTCGTCCATTTAATGAGCAGCTCCTCGAGCGGCCCACCGGGCAGGGCAATCGTGAAATGGTCGCGCCCAGCGAATGTCCAGTATTCGAGTCGTTGACCAGCAGAGCAGCGCTCTTCGACATAAGCGTCGGTGGCAGACGGCGGCACGACGATGTCCGAGAGGCCTTGTGCGATTACAACGGGAGCCTGTATTGGACCGTCCGGCGTGTTCTGCTCAAGCCGAGCTTGAAGCGCTTTGTTCGAGCTCGTGGCCAATGCTGGACCGTCGAATGTCGCGGCCAGTGTCTCGATACGTTCCTCGTCCTCGGGCGGAACGAAATCGCATAAGTTTACTATCTGACGCGCAGCATCGAGCGCCTCGGGGCGAAGCGCGTGCGCGAATGTGATGTCAGGGTAGAACCGGCTGTACGACAGCGCGATATACGGTCCAAACATCTTCTCGACCTCGACGCTCATCGGGAGAATGTTCTTAATGTTCGCAGCCGGTGCGATTGCCACGACGCCGACGATTTCGAGGTCCGGCGCGTAACGTGGCCCGACAATGCCAGTCCAAAGCGCTGAGTGTCCGCCCTGCGAGTAACCCCACACAACCATGCGTTTGTCGAGCGTAAGCTCGGACATCTGCCGCGCAGCACGGACCGAATCGAGCGTCGCGCGCGCTTCGCCTTCGCCGATCAAGTATGGATGCGGGCCACCCTTCTCTGCGAAGGAGTAATCTGTCGCGACCACGACCCAGCCAGCGATCGCAGTCTGCTCGCGCGCAGGGATGCCCTGGGTTGGCGCCGACACAAGCGACGGCATGCATTTCTGGAGCAGGCCCGTGGTGCCGTGATCCCACGCTATGACGGGGCGAGGGCCAGCGGGAGGATCCGTCGGCGCAAACACGATTGCAACGGCCGTCGCTGGCGTGCTGTCGTCCACAGTGGTTGTATAAAGGATGCGCCAGCCTCGCACGCCGGCTGGCAGTATCACATCCTTGAGCAGCTCGCTCCGCAGTAGTGCGCCAGGCTGGTGTGGCAGATCCGACGGCGGGTCGTAGAATATATCAGGCGCGTGCGCAGTAATCGGCGCGCGGATGCTGTGCGGTGTTGGCGCGACGCTCGACTCCGAAGACGCTTGTTTAGGCCGATTGCAGCCAGCCGCCGCGAGCAAAACAGGCAGAATTGCGAAGCCGATTGAACGAAGTCTCGCAATGTTCATAAGTCACCCATTTCGGTCCCGCCTGGGCGTGGAAAAGCCGTAGTCGATCCCGCCACGGCGGGAGTAACGGACCGCAGACTCCGCGGTTTTTGTATTATAAAAACTCTTAGCACGTGGCTCACCAGTCAGGCCACATCATAGCTTTCCCAATTCAACGTGGCGATTTTGAGCGCGACCAATCGGAGAATCGTTCTCGGCAACTGGCCTGCCCGTAACCAATGGTTGTCGGGATGGAATCCTCGATTCCAGCCGGTGTCAGATAACTCTTCACCGAAGTCGCGCGCCCTTCCGAAAGTCCCTGATCATGCTGCGGCGTCGAAGTCGAATCGAAATGAACTCCGTAAACGCGGACCACCTCGACTAAACGTCAGTCCACAATTCCGCAGACCGGTGTTATTTTGTTGGCAAAAGTGAATGACAATGGATGACACTAAAAGTTTATCTAGGTGCATCACCGTGCACTTTGGCCATTTTTCACATTCGTGCCTAAAGCGGCGCGGTGATGCGAATTAGCGCAGGTCGCGGCAACGAGATGAAAATTGCGCGACGATTTCGAGCCCCGTAGGCTCCGATTTTAAAAGGTTCTGCCACGTTCCCGAGGAAATCACGGTAACGAGGCTGAAATCTGACCGAGACGAAATTGCTTTTTTACGTAATTTGCCAATTCATCGGCAAATTTCGCGGCTGTTGCCGGGGAGGTTGGAATAGTGATTTTCGCTCCGAGCGTAGTGATAACGGTAATTTCTTTCTCGTCAATTATCGCGGCGACAACGTGATCACGGTTAAGAAAAGAAATTGAGTCTGGATTAGTCAATCGGAGTTCGAAGATCATAAGATCGCCAGTTCGCGTTCAGCGGTTGCACCCGCACGCGGCCTATCGCTTTGATTTGGCCAAAGAACAAAAAGACACCACACAAACACGATGATAATGTTCACTGCTATCGCCACTTTCACTGTCTTATTCATCGATTGCCTTCAAGTGGCGTAGGCTCGCTCCACGGCGGCACAGGCTTTTGCGTATCGTAGTATGGGTAGCTTGGCCGTGGTCGCTGGTAGGTTGAGAGAGCGAACCATAGTCCGAAGATCAAGCCCAGCGCTACGATGATGGCTGCCAGCTGCCTCAAATGAGTAAAGAAGAACGGAAGGCGTTGAAAGATTACATCCGGTCTCAACAGCGGCAGCCGGTCGTGAATCTGTCGCGGGAGACCAGTATAAATCTGGATTTGGGGAGACATTGGAAATGGCTTTGGTGAAAGACTCAGGGGCGCGGTTGATTTTGCCATAAAATCATTTCTTCTGGCCGGACTCGCGGCTTATGCGAGCAGCACTCTTCGGGGATCGAGGAGATTATCCAACTTATTGTGTAAAATCTTGCAAGAGGCAACCCGCAAACACCATTACTGGTGCTCATGTACAGGCGACAGTAGCGCACCTTAGACTCCAGTCAAGCCGTGAGCTTGGAGGGCGTTTTTCCTAACCGTTCAATTCCATTGGGGCACACGTTCCCATCATGCCTGCCTAGCCATTAATAGAGTCTAGAGTCACATGGACGATGGTTAGAAGGACTCGCAGTAGGTAGTCCCAAACCTACGCCTTCACTTCAAATAAGATCAACACGCGGGCGGCTGGCGATTGCAAAAAGTGGATGACACCAAAACTTCATCTACGTGCATCACCGTGCACTCTGGCCATTTTTCACACTCGTCCATAAAGCGGTGCGGTGATGCGAATTAGCACAGGTCGCGGCAACGAGATGAAAACTGCGCGACGACTTCGAGCCCCGTAGACTCCCAGATAGTAAAAAATTTCTGTTGGCAAATGCGAGGTTGCTTCAATCATGTAACGCACGTTGACCGGCCGTTCGAACAACTGAATCTCCCCGTTTCGGTAGGTAGGATCGCCATTCGAGTCTACTACGTAGTCGGCACTGGCTCGACGCACGAAGGTCTTATTATTACACCTTTGCAAGTTCTGCTGGTTGCTGCCTTAGGCGATGTTCACTTCGATTTGTTTGAGCTCGGCGTTTTCGCTCTTAGCGGATCGGCGTGCCGTACCGGAAAAGTAATCGAATCCCGTACCGGCTCCCTCCGGAATCTAATGGGCTGCCAGGAATCTTTTCGCAGTAAGTCTAAGGTCGTATCGACAACTCATGCGACTCGCGCGAAAGGTCTATTTTCTCATGAGCATTTCAATTTTCTCCGAAGCAACGGGCAACGAGTTGGAAATTGTGCGTAAGCGTCTTGGCGAGGCGGAGGGCGCGGTGGAAACGGCGCAGCAGGAATGGAAAGCAGCTAAGCGCAGGCGCAGAGAAGCGAAGGAAGCCGCACGACGCGCCAAGAAACAATTGAGGCGGGCGAAGGAGGAATTGGAGTTGGCTCAATGCGCGGTTACAGAAGCGGAGAAAGTTTATGCACGGCACGTTGCGATGGCGGCAAGAACAAACACCAAAGTTGGTGCAATCAAACGAGCGAAGAAAAAGACGAAAAAGTCTTCCGAAATGAATCCTGTGGCTGCAACCGCATTGATTGGCGATTTTCAAGCGCAGACCTCGGCCGCTTCCGAGCCTGGTCCGGTCGAAACAATCGCGCAACCTTCGACTGCTTCCTGAAAAGCTGAATCTATTTTCGGCGGGCCAATATTAGAAGGCCGCGTTCCGCCTGCCACCAATAACCGAATGCGAAACCGAGCTCGGGCGGAGGCGGATTTCGATGGTAAATTTCGGCCAGCGCTTGCTGATCGTATTTTCCAAATTTTTCGCCGTGTGGGATGAAGCGGCCATAAAACTCAAGAGTCCAATCCTTTCCAAACGCGCGCAACGGAATCCCGGAATCGTCCTGAACGATGCAGGAGCTGTGATCGAGCAGAAAGTTACGCACTCCTGAAAAACCTTCATTGTGCATCAGATAGGACGCAGCTTTTATCAGGCTGACTCCAATACCGTGCCCGCCGCACCAACGCAAAAAGCCGCTGTTGCCGCCGGAAAGGTCCGTCTTGAAGTAATACAACGTTTGCGTCCGGCCGTTGTGATCGAATGTGATCTTCACACCTTCTGCGGGACTATGGACATAAGCCGTGTCGAGCACGGTGCAGCCGAGCCGGGCGAGGAAGACATAAATAATCGGAACAGTTCCGGTGAGATTGCTACGTCCGAGTTCGGATTTCATTTCTTCGGTGACGAAATAATGAGTGGTGAGCAATGTGCTCATCGAATTGCGTAACGCGTCGAGATTGGCGTTAAGCATGTCCGCGTTCAGGCTTGTGACGTTAGGGACCTGACCAACGGGCTCGAGACCGGCGAGAATGTAAGTGCTCGCATTTGGAAAAAATGCGTACGCGTAAAGAAAATCCGGGCCGCTAAACATGTAATACATCGTGTCCGTGCTGCCGTAATACTCGCTAGCGTGCGAACTCATCCAGGTCGCGATCGGGCCGAGCTGAAAGTATTCCTTTGTCTTCCACGCCTTATCCATCGCGGCGGCGTGTCCCTGCCAACGCTGGTCCTGCGTGAACGCCGAGAGCGGACCGGTCACGGGCAAACCGGCGAGCAAACGTGCCGTTTCGTCGAGGCTCGCTTCTTTTTGTGCAAACGCTGACGAACAACTTGCCGAGAGCGCACAGAGCGCCGTAATCTGGCGATACCTCTGCAACTTCCATTGGCCGAAGAGTCTCCCCAGATCCATGAGGTGCGCTTTTTGCCAGATTGTCGGTCTTTCAGCAAGACTGTCGTTAAGGAAAACTGTATAAGCTCAGTGTCTTATTTTCGATAATGAAAATTGTGCGGACGATTCTTGCGACTGGGTGCACGCGCTCATTCATGAAATCATCACCGCAGAGCCACAGTCGCTAGCAAAGAGCTCGCCTCGGCGGAAAAATCGCTGTTCTAACGACTAGCTTTCCCACGCTGAGGCCCTGTTCCCACCAGCGCCATTGTTGCAACAGCGCATCGACCTGAAACGACATTTCGAATTAGCTGTTTCATGGCTGCTTGATTCAGCAGGATCAAAGCCAGATCGAAAATCTTTTGCCTGTCTCCGATTTCGGGCGTTTTCCTGGACGTTAGCGCGGGCCAGTAAACGTGCCGTTGCCTTCATCGAAGTAAATCGTTGAACCAACTCGCGAGATTTTTAACTGCTGGCGCCATGTGCCAACGGGGAACTTTTTCGTCGCTTCCAAATTTTCTGTCGCAGATTGCATGGATGTAGATTTCGGCTCCGTCATCGCCTCAACCAACATGCGACCATCCAATTCTGCCGACGACTTGATTCCTAAAATCCGAAGAATCGTCGGCGCAATATCGACATTGCCGCTCGGCAACTCATCTATCTCGCCGCGACGAAAATCCGGTCCGGCCGCGATCAGCGTGTTGTGCATGTCGAACTTGCTGAGCGTAGCGTGCGTGCCCTTTCCGGCCGCACGTTGCCAATCCCCGTCAATCATTCCAGCAACACCGAATTGATTCTTGTTTTCATTCCAGCGAAACGCCATCTCGACGTCCGGTGCGCCGTCACTGTCGATCTTTGCTTTATCAAGCCCGAACGCTCCGTCCATCGGGGCGCGTGTGAAGATGACTCCCGCGAAATCCGTTTGCTGCAAAGTTTCGACCAACCGTCGCGTGATCGCTGCGTCGTGACCAATCACATAAAACAAAACCGTTCCACCATTGCCAACGATCATCACCTGGCCCGGCTTCGGTTCGCTCGCGAACTCAGTCACGGCATTAAAGCCGGTATCACGCAAAATCTTCCGAACATCGATCGAACGCTCGATTGTAGAAAAACCGTGATCCGAAACGATGAAGATGTCCGTTGTCGATCTTGCATCATGTCGTTCTAACGCTCCGAGAACACGCGCGAGATTTTGATCACTGGATTTTATTGCCGCGATGGCAGACGGATCGCCCGGCGAAGTCTTGTGTTCGGTGTCGTCCGGTTCGCTCAACCAGAGAAGCGAAAATGTCGGAATGGTTTTTGTCCAAAGAAAATCCGTCAGCGCCTTGGTTGTCCAGGAATCACGATCGCCCGGTTGATTCGCCGGCGGAAACGGACCCAACGTTTTCGCAATCGAGTCGACCGCATCGCGCGTAAGCGATTCGCCCACAAAAATATCGGGGCCACCGCGACTGTGGTTATGCCGGTCGAACAAGAGCCCGACGGTTTTCGCGGTCGCGACCGTGCATTCGCCACCATTCTCGCGAATCACTTCAGCAAGCGTTGGAACCCGAACGTACTCGTCACCGCTAAGCTGATCGCCCTTGCGCACAACGCCGGCGTTTTCCACGTCAATCGATTTCCGCGCGTCGATCGCCGACAAATAATCGTGATTCGCGAGAATGCCGCTGCGATCAGGATAAACACCGGTGTTGAGCGCTGTGCCATTCACGATGGTCGCGCTCGGATAAACCGAGTGATGATTCCGAAAAGTGACTCCACTCCGCGCGAGCTCCCAAAGTGTGGGTGTGTTCTGTTCGCTCACGAAATCGGGACGCATCCCGTCCCAAACAACGATCAACACATGTCGATCTTGCCGGAGCGAAGCACCGACAGTGATTGAAGCTAAATTGACTAAGGCCGCGACAATCGCCTCCAAGACAAATCGGGCCTGAACATTTCGCATTCGCCATGATAATGAAATTCAGTAAACGCGCGATTGAACTTTCACCTCACGCTTGTGTCTCATCGAGAATGAAAGTCGCTGCGTTTGCTTTGACGTTGATGCCATTGATTAGCATTGCCGCCGAGCCACTCTTTCCAACGGCTGAAGGAACGATTTGGAATTACGAGCTCGTTCAGGAACGGCCGAGCGACAGCCTCGACTTAACCGAGCCGAATGAGGAAGAGCATTTCGCGGTGACTTATCGCCTCGGCGGCGTGGAGAAGATCGACAATAAGGATTTACGGCGACTGGAAATTTATCGCGGTGACGCGCTCGAGAACATTGACCTAATCGCGATCGAAGAACGCGGAATCGTTTGTCCTGCGCGCATGAATGGAGAAGGCACGCTCACAAAATTAATACCGCCACAGCAAATGCTGGCGTTGCCATTGCAAAGTGGAGGCGGCTGGACTTTTAGTGGGACGATTGGCGACACAAAGGTAAAGCAGCGTTACGAAATCGCCGGCGAGGAAGATGTCGACGTTCCGGCGGGAAAATTTCACGCCTGGCGCATTCGTTGCGGGCAAACGTTACCTGTGCCCGCGATAATCGATCGCTGGTTCGTTCCCGCCACTGGCTTCGTAAAAGTAGAAACGACTTTAAAAGGACCGTCGGGCACTGTCTTACAAAAAACGTCGTTGAAGTTGAAAGAGCGGCCGAAGGTTGGACCGGCTCCGCAAACAAAGCCGAGAACTCAACCTAACAAACTTTCCGCGGGTGTTTCGAGCGAGCCAAATGGCGAATTCAAAACCGAATTCAAATCCGACGCTCCCGCGATTTACGCCCACTGGCACGGACATGAATTGCGCGAGCAGGCTGAAATTCGCGCCATCTTTGTCGCCGAAAACGTCGCTGACGTCTCCGCGGATTACGAGATTGACGAATCCCATGCCGTTGCGCCGGCTCCGGATTCCGGCGCTACGTTTACCCTCTCGAAGCCGGAACGTGGCTGGGCGCCAGGCAGCTATCGGATCGAGTTTCTTGTCGATAACGAGCCTGCCGCTGCCGTGAAATTCAAGATCTCGAAATAGCCGCGCCGGTCTGGAAAATTCTTGAATCCAAACGCGTCGCTGACTTCATCTCACTAACAACAGTACTATTATTATGAATAAGCTTACGATCACCTTCCTTCTCATAGTCATTTTGTCGGCCGCAGGCTGCCGCTGGGGCGGGATTATGGGTAACGGCCACATCGTGACGGACACGCGTTCAGTGACCGATTTTTCAGAGATCGAAGCGGATGGCGGTTTTCAAATTGATTGGCGCAGTGGCCCGCCCTCACTCAGCATCACAACCGATGAAAATCTTCTGCGCTACATCCATAACGAAAACATCGACCATCGGCTCAAGCTCCACTCGCGGGACAGTCGTTGGGCAACGCACGGAGTAAAGGTCGCCATCTCTAGTCCGAATCGTCTCGGCGCAACACTCACCGGCGCGGCGCGGCTCATCGCCGGCCAGCTTTCTGGCTCCAATTTTGCGGTTGAATCAACCGGCGCGGCCAAGGTTACGCTCGATGGCAAGGTCGACGAATTGATCACCGATATGACCGGCGCTAGCAAGTTAGACGCAGAGTCCTTGCAAACCAAAACAGCAGAGATCTCTTCAACCGGTGCGGCGCACGCCGATGTCGCGGTCAGTGAAGCGTTGAAGGTTTCCATCACCGGCGCAGGCAAAGTCGTTTACTCTGGCAAGCCCCAGACCGTTGAAAAACATATCAGTGGCGCAGGAAGCATTCGTCACAAGGATTAATGTATGTCACTCGTTCTTGTTGTTTGGGTCCTAATTCAAAACGCGGTCTCAGAATAGATTGGTAAGGGCAGTTTACCGAACCGCCCGCGGCCGATTGAGGTGAGTCGCCCCTACTCTGTCCGTCAGCGCGATCAGCAAATAGGCGACCATCGCCCCGCCAATCGGCAGCCCGACGAGGATTCGTAGATCGTGCCGCAGGAAAGCGTTTAGCAAATCGGCCACGAGATTGATCGTTAAGATAGCAAGCGCCAGCGGGATACCCCACCGCGTTCGCTTGGCCAATCCAATCGCAGCTGCGCCGCAGGCCACCCAACGATTAACATCAGCAAGCCCGATAATTTCCCCAGTTTCTGAAATGCGACATGCGCCTCCGGATTGAGCCGCCAAATCGATTCAGGCGCGCCGCCGGAAAAGAGCAACATCACAATGGTAAGTAAACAGATCGCCGCGCCCACCGCGAAAAACGCCGACAGCAATTTGATCCCTAACGGGGCGCGCTTTTCAATCATCGACGCGCGAATTGGTCGAGGCGCTCTACCGTTCCAATGATGTCCTTTTCGGTCGTGCGCGGATTGATTGTGCACAAACGCAGGGCAACCGCGCCGCGTAAAGTCGTCGAAGTCAGCAAAGCGTATTCATCCTTCATCATCGTATCGACCAGTTGTGTCTGAAGTTCATCGCTGTTTCCGAAACGAAAGCAAACCGTCGCCATTTGCGCCGGTGAGAGAATTTCCCAGCCTTGGCGCACGCGCAATTCGCGCTCCGCGATCTCAGCCAGCTCAAATCCGCGCGCGATCGCCTCGCGAAACGCCGCCATGCCAAACGTTTGGAGCGATAACCAAACTTTGAGTGCGCGAAAATTTCGCGTGAGCTGCACGCCGTGATCGGCGGGATTGAACTCAGCGGCGTTGCGATGAACATCGCGCAGGTAATCAGGTTTGATTTGAAACGCCGACCTCAATAACGCGACGTCGCGCACCAAAACACACCCGCACTCGAATGGTTGAAACAACCATTTGTGCGGATCGAGCGAGATCGAATCGGCGCGGTCGATCCCATGTAACATTTCCTTGCCACGCTCGGAGAGAATCGCCGCGGCACCGAACGCGCCATCGACGTGTAGCCACATTTTTTCGTTGGCGGCGAGATCGGCCAATTCGTTCAGCGGATCGACCGCGCCCGTATTGGTTGTTCCGGCATTCGCAATCACGCAAAACGGATGCAATCCATTTGCGCGGTCTTCAGCAATCGCTTTACCCAAACCCTGGATCGATAATCGAAAATTTTCATCGCTCGGAAGTTTCCGCATCTGTTCGCGCAAAAAGCCGATGACATGCAACGCCCGTTGAACCGACGAATGCGTTTGATCCGAAAAATAAATCGTCGCGCCTTCGATTCGATCGTGCAGCAAAGCATTTCTGGCCGCAACTAGTCCGGTCAAATTCGCCATCGACCCGCCGCTCACGAACAAACCGCCGGCTGATTCTGGAAATCCACAAATGCGGCAAAGCCAGCGAACAATTCCGAGCTCGACGGCGGCAGCCGCCGATCCACCCAGCCATGTGCCGTTGAAAACATTGAACCCGGCAGCGAGCGTGTCCGCCATTGTGCTGACGAAATTATTCGGTCCGGGGACGAATGCGAAAAAGCGCGGATGATCGACATGCAAATTGTTCGGGAAAACGTCCCGCTTGAGCTGAGCGAGCAATTCGTTTGGATCACATCCTGTTTCCGGCGGATCTTGATCGAATAACGCAACCATCCGCGCTGGATCCGCTTTCGCTCCAACTGGTCCCTTTTGGACGTTCGCAAAGTGGTCGGCCAAAAGATCGACAACGCGGTAACCGAACTGGCGCATCTCTTCGGGTGAAAGCGCAATGCGCGAGCGATCAGGCGGCGATCCCTTCATCGAGTTAGTCTGGTTGACCCCCGCACAGGATCCAGGCTGCTTGAATCATTGCTTCGTGAGTCAGGGCCTGGGGAAAGTTTCCGAGCTGCCGTTTGTTTATCGGATCATATTCTTCCGAGAAGAGACCGAGATCGTTTCGCAAGCCCAGGAGCCGTTCGAACAATTCTTTCGCCTCTTTCTTGCGGCCGATGAGATGCCAGCAGGCAGCCAACCAAAATGAACAGGCCAAAAAAACCCCTTCGCCCCCTAGTAGACCGTCGACATTCTCCTCGGTTGGTCGATAACGCAAAACAAGGCCGTGCCGAATCAGTTCACGCTCGATCGCGGCGATCGTACCGCGAACCCGCTCATCCGTCGCCGGCAAGAATCCGAACAGCGGCAGAGTCAGCAAACTCGCATCGAGTGCGTCCGAGCCATAAAATTGCGTGAACGTCTTTTTGTCGGCGTGATAACCGCGCTCACAAACTTCATCGTGGATCTGAGCGCGAATTTTTCGCCAGCGCTCGATGTGATCAGGTTTCGAATGCCCGCAACATTCCGCCAACTTGATCGCGCGATCGAAAGCAACCCAGGCGAGCACCTTTGATTGAGTGAAATGCTTGGGGCCACCGCGCACTTCCCAGATTCCTTCGTCCGGTTTGTGCCAGTTCGATTCGAGAAATTCCATCAGCTCGACTTGCAAGCGCCATTCTGGTTTGGTTGTTTTGAGTCCGTTGAGCTCGGCATGATAGAGGGCGTAAAGAACGTCGCCGTAAACATCAAGCTGGAACTGTTTGCAAGCGGCGTTGCCGATACGCACCGGCTTTGAGTTTTCGTAACCGGAGAGCCACGGAAGTTCCATCTCGTCGAGCCGCCGCTCACCGTAGACGCCATACATGATCTGCATCTGCTCCGCGCTTCCAGCGATGGCCCGCAGGAGCCATTCCCGCCACGACTGCGCTTCATCGCGATAGCCTACTTTCATCATAGAAAACAAAGTGAAGCTCGCGTCCCGCAACCAGCAGTAGCGATAGTCCCAATTGCGCACGCCACCGATTTCCTCTGGCAACGACGTCGTGGCCGCAGCCACTAGTCCGCCAGTCGGCGCGTAGGTCAGCCCTTTGAGCGTGATGACCGAGCGCAAGACCGCGTCTTTCCAATCACCCTGCCAACGAAAATTTTTAGTCCAGTCAGCCCAATATTTCTCCGTGTTGCGCAAGGCGTAGTCCGGAGTGATTGCGCGCGGCGGCGACTTGTGCGATTGAAACCACGTGAGCACAAAGGGAACGCGATCGCCTTGCTCGATCGTAAAGTCTGCGACTGTCTTCAAGTCTTCCCCGCGAGTTTCAACCGGCGTCCGCAAAATCAGCCCTTCCGGACCTGCGATCGCCTCCAGTCCACCATCCGCTTTTCGCACCCATGGAATGGTTCGCCCGTAATCAAAGCGGATGATCAACTCCATCCGCATCGCGACCTCGCCGCGCAATCCTTCAACGATCCGGATGATGTCCGGGTTTTCGCCGCGCGGCGGCATGAAATCGATCAAACGTACGGTTCCAGCCTTCGTCTCAAATTCAGTTTCCAAAATCAGTGTCTCGCCGCGATAACGCCGGCTCACCTTATCGATCTTGTCCTCGGTAAAAAATCGCCAGTGCCCGTTTTTGCTTTCGCCCAGAAGCGACGCAAAACACGCGCCCGAATCAAACCGTGGAAGGCAAAGCCAATCGACACAGCCATCGCGGCTCACCAGCGCGCCGGTCTGGGTGTCACTCAAAAATGCATAGTCCTCGATCTTCGCGAGCGGCTTGGTCACTTCAGCAATAGATTAACGTAGGCAAACGAAGCAAATCATGGCAAAGGGGGACGAGCAGGGTGAGCGCCGACACACTTTGTTGGACCGACATTCCGGTCAGAAACCTCGATCGCGCGATTAAATTTTATTCCGCTGTTCTCGGCGAAGAGGTGAAGAAGGTATCGGACGGCGGAACAGAATACAGACTTCTGCCGCACGAAGAACAAAATGCGTCCGGTTGTCTTTGCGTTCGGAGCGACAGCGGCGGCGTTGATAATCGCCCGTCGGCTAACGGTCCGCTGATTTATCTTCTTGCTGAAGGCCGGCTTGATTAAGCCGTTGAAGCGGCGCGTGCAAACTGCGGAAAAATTCTGCGAGCACGACTTTCCCGCGGTCATCATCGATTCCGAAGGCAATCGGATCGCCCTGGACACGTCGGCATAGTTCATTCTTCTTTCGAAAGACGAGAGAATAGACACGGCCAGCGGGCAGCTGAGAATCGCTCTATATACGATGGGTGACCCACGAAACGTAGCGCACGCCAAGAGAGTTAGTCAGGAGAAGCATCATAAAGGCAAGACGCAAGCTGTTGAAAAGAGTCAACGGGTCACCGAGGAACGTGCGCCTGAGAAAACGGCGGAAATCCCCAAGTTGGAACAAAAACCGGACGCGGTTAAGCTGGTGAAATCGCTTGCGGTTTTGGCCAAGCTCAAGGAATTCGAGTTTCACTCGCGTAGCAACATCGAAAAGCTCGCCGAGCTAAGTTTGACAATCGAAGACGAGCTCAAACAAAAGGCGTTTGTGGAAGCGATCGGAGCCGTTTACTCGGCGGAGGAAGCATTTCATTCCAAGATCTCGGAGCTAATCGAAGCTTACCAGACCGAGTGCGACCGTTTGAAACCGGCGGGATAGAACCTCATAGCCACACGCCGGTCGTACGTCTAGCAATCGGCCAGCACCGAATCGAAGAAAGCGACGGTTCATAGAGCCGTGGATGCCACAAGGTAGCGCTGCTCTTACTTGGCAAATACTTGACAAATGGCTGAGGAAGTAGAAAAGGTGAACCCCGATCTGATTACTCGTGATCGGGACGGCAAGCCCTACACGGTGCGCTACGAGGAGATCAACGCGATGTTGCTCAATGAGTTCTTAAAAGAGCACAAAGCGTTCGTGGAAGAGCACCGCACGGTGGAGGAGCTGAAGAAACAAGTTGTAGCACTGACTGCGGGCCTACAGAAGGTGAGCGCACAGCTTGAAGCGAACAAACCTTCACCGCAACTAGTGGTCGACAATCATTAAAGCTGCCACCTAACGAGACAGAGATAAGCCAAGGCAGGGTGTCGTGGCAAACAGACTGAATTTATTTCGCTGAGGGGCCGTTGGCTTCATCGAATGGTTAGATGCCATCAGGGGTCCAGACGGCAGTGCAGGCATTGCAAGGCGCGCGGTTGCTTTCAGGACGGTGGACCACTTTGAAACTCGATTCCATATTGAGCCGCCAGTTTGACTAGGAGCGGCATTTCTGGCTCGCCTTTCTTGAATTCTTCAGCGCAAGCCGCAAAGAAACGATCAAAACCGCCTGGCACCACGTACACCACGAGCGCGACGCCCTCGGCGTTCCCAATCACCCTTAGCGCATGGGGAATTCCTTTGGGAAGATAGATGACGTCACCTTTTCTTCCACGGAGCAGCTCTCCGCCGCGATTTATCTCGATTTCACCGGATTCGATCAGAAATGTTTCATCGGTCGCGCGATGAAGGTGCG
>Ga0310914_10000560_pt1 | contig 22116 bp, 24 predicted proteins | sample GREbulkMGAN108_FD_203450 | JGI IMG/M metagenome (GOLD analysis project Ga0310914, IMG submission 203450) | Lab enrichment of tropical soil microbial communities from Luquillo Experimental Forest, Puerto Rico - GRE.bulkMG.AN108 | ecosystem: Environmental > Terrestrial > Soil > Tropical forest >... | reverse complement strand
TCGGGGCCGTGCTCGTCCAGGCCCAGGCAGTAGCTGACCGTCTTGGACACCGACTGCAGGCAGAACGCGGTGGCCGCGTCGCCGACGGAGAACCGCTGCCCGTCCACCGTGCACACGGCGATCGCCAGCTGCTCCGGGTCGACGCGCTTGAGCTGCGGGATGTAGCTGGCTACCGTCCCGGACCTGACCGGCAGCAGCTCGTCGTACATCCGGGTGATGTCGGCGGTCAGCGCGGCGAAGTCGGGCACCGCGAGGTTGCCCTCGACCGCGCGTCTGATCAGGCTGCTGTTGTGCTGGGCGAGGGCTTTGAACTGCGTGAAGCTGATCTGCCGGGATCCGCCATCCGCACCGGCCAGCCCGGCCAGCGCCTCGGCGATGCGCGGATCGTCGGGCTGCAGCCCGGAGCGGTCCAGCCGGCTGAGCATCTCCAGCGGAGAGACCCGCCCATCTTTGTCCGGGTTGAACGAGTCGAACAGGTTGCGGTAGATCGCGTCCGCCGCGCTCGTCCCGGCGGAAGGAGCAGGGGCGGCGGGCCGCGCCAGGGTTACCGCCTGGCGGCCTGTCCGCTCTGCTGGTGCTGACGTGGTCATGGTCTGTCCTTCGGGGTGACGCTGACCGGCAGGCTGAGCGGCCCGCGCATCATTCCCACGGGGATCCAGCTGAGCTCCGCCGTCGGGATGGTGAGCCGCAGGCCGGGAAAGCGCGGGATGCCGTTCAGGATCCGGGCGCGGTGAATGGGGCCCAGCGCGCGTAGTCCGGCATACCTGGACTGCGCCGCCACCTTGAATGCGGCGTCAATGGATGACTCGGCCAGAGTCCCCGTACTCATGGCTGCCTCATCACCCGGATAGGCAGGAACGGGGTGGCCGGGGCGGATCAAGGTTGACATGCTCCGACGTTACGAACAGAAAGCTCGCGGCGAATCGGGTGCGTACCCGGATATTTGCGGCGACGGTTCGCGCGGCGGACCGCCGGTATCCGTAGAACCACATAGACGTCGGCACGGTGGCCTGCGGCTGCTGGCGAGCGCGCTACCCCGGCGGCCGGTGGTCCGCGAATGCGGGCTGCGCGATTCTCCGGTGCATGGCCCCGAAACCTGATCATGCTCGTTCGGCCCTGCTGTGCGCGGCGGAGAAGCTGGCGGCTGGCACGCTACGCAGCCGGGGAACCCCGTCCGCGGGGACCTCGGCGGGCGGGCTGGGCGGCGGCTATGGCGACCCGCACCTCCCGGAACCCGTACCGGCCGAGTGTCACGTAACCGCGGCGCGAGAGCAGGGCGAGCATCCGCGTGTTATCGAGCTGGATGTCGGCTTGCAGGTTGGGTACGCCGCGTGCGGCCGCTGCGGCGACGAGAGCGCCGAGCAGGCGGGATCCGAGCCGCCATCCCTGCCAGCCTGGCGCTACGGTGAGGCCGAATTCGCCGTCACCACCTGGCAAGATAGCGTAGCCTGCCTCGGCCACCAGCGCGTCAGGAGGGTCGGAACCGACCGCGACCAGGCGGTAACCGCCCTCATCTTCAGCCCGGGTCATCTGCTCGAGGAACTTGCGGCCCGGGCAGGAGAGGTGGAAGAAGCGGTGGTACCGCTCCTCTTCGCCGAGCCCGCCGAACAGCGTGTCCAGCCCTTCCGCGTCGGCCGGCCTGATGGCCCGCACGGTCAGGGTCCGGCCATCGGGCAGGTTCATCGCAGCCGGGATGTGGCCTTCGCCGTAGGCGGTGGTGTCCTCGCCGACCTCAACGAGGACGAGGCCAGGCCGGCCGGTGCGGGCTTCGGCCCGGTCGGCGTCCGCGAGGACATCGGAGCGGCTCATGGGTCGGACCTCCGGGTAGTTCTGCGTGACCGCTGCTGGCATCACCAAGGCTAGGAACGCGTGGCTGACGGCAAATCGGTAGCCCGTACGGAGATCGCCGGATTCCGCGCGGTCCTGGTCGCCGCTGCATAGGTAGGGCCGCCCGGTCGAATCCGTGTGCGCAGCGGATTTGCTCTGATCTTCCCGCCCGTAGCGTCGGCGGCGTACGGACAGAACTCAAGCCGCGTGCACCGCGCGCAGGTGCCACCACCGGACGTCCTGACGATCGTGTCGCCGTGGTGACCGGCGGTGCGAGCGGGATCGGCCCGACCACGGTCCGGCCCGCAGCGGCTGAGCCGGCGGGGGGAACGATTCGGCGCGGGCCTTCGCCTCGCACCGTGCTAGCGGTCGCGGCGCTGGGCGGCGCCGTCGCCTACATCGATGCGACGATCGTGAACATCGCGTTCCCAGACATCGCGCGCTCGTTCCCTAGCACGTCGCTCTCGGCGCTGTCGTGGGTGCTGAACGCCTACAACGTCGTGTTCGCCGCGTTCCTCATGGCGGGTGCGGGGATCGCGGACTCGCTCGGCCGCCGGCGTGTCTTCGTCTTCGGCCTGGGGCTGTTCACCGCCGGCTCGCTGCTGTGCGCGATCGCGCCGTCGGCGGGCGCGCTGATCGCGTTCCGGGTGGTGCAGGCGCTCGGCGCCGCCTTCCTCGTGCCGTCCGCCCTGGCGCTGGTGCTGCATGCGTTCCCGCCCGCGCACCGCCGCCACGGCGTGGCCCTGCTGTCCGCGGTCGGCGCGGCCGCCGCCGGATTCGGCCCCTCGCTCGGCGGGCTGCTGGTCACCGCGGCGCTGGCGGTGCTCGATCCTCCAGACTGGCCTGGCGCTCACCGTCGGCCCGGCCGTCGCGGTGGTGGTGGCCGGACCGGCGAGTCGGCTGGCCCAGCGCATCGGACCCCGGGCCGTCCTCGTGGCGGGGGGCCTGCTGTGGGGCGGGGCGGTGCTGTGGTTCGTCGAGCGAGTCGGGGTGACCCCCGACTTCGCCGGCCAGTGGCTGCCGGGGATGGTGCTGCTGGGGATCGGCGCGGGCACGCTGTTCCCGGTCCTGTCCGGCACCGCGGTCGCCTCGGCGCCGGGTGAGAGCTTCGCCACGGCGACCGGGATGAATTCGGTCGCGCGCCAGGTCGGGGCCGCGCTCGGCGTGGCGATCGTGATAGCGATCATCGGGACGCCGACGCCGACGCCGGCGATCGCCTATACGGCGTTTCGGCACGCCTGGGCGTTCGGGGCGGTCTGCCTGTTCGTAGCCGGGCTCGACTGCCTGCTCGTCGGGCGTGTCCAGGCCGGCCGGGCACCGGGGCCCGGCGATGCCGCGCCCGGCGATGCCGCGCGAGCGGTTCCCGCGGACACTGAGCCGTGGGGGGCTGTGCGCTCCCCCGGCCTGCGTCCGCGGCGGGTGACCGCGCCGGACCGCGCCCGGTCGGCGGCCGGGCGGGTGATCGTGCCGGGCGCGGGCGATCCGGCAGCCCTGCGCGGAGTCCGCGGCGGAGTTCCTCGCCCGGACCCCGCTGTTCTCGGGCATCCATCCGGAGGTCCTCGAGCAGCTCGCGGCGAAAGCACGCACGCGCCGCCTGTCCGCCGGGAAATGGCTGTTCCGCGAGCATGACCCGTGGAAGAGATGTATGTCCTGCGCGCGGGCCGACTCGAGATCATGGACGAGGCCGCCGGTGCGGTGATCCGCGAGCACCGCCGCGGGGACGCACTCGGCGAGCTCGCGCTGCTGACCGGCTCGCCGCGATCGGTCTCGGTGCGCGCCGCGCGCGCCGCGGACGTCATCGCCATCGGCCAGGCCGACTTCACCGGACTGCTCAACAGCTCGCCGGCATTGTCGTCGGCGCCTAACCGATCGCTCAGTGGCGGCTGCCTGGGCGAGGGGGGGCTGTGGTGACGCTATTCAACCCTGGTCCGAGCCTGATCGTCATCGCCGGCACCGGCCGGGCCCAGCACATATCGGTTCCGTTCGGCGGCAAGGTGCTCGGCCGGGACGCCCGGCTCGGTCCGCCGTTCAGCACGGACCAGTTCGTGTCGCGGCACCATGTCCTGGTGCACCGAACCTCAGCCTGCTGACCCCGGACTGCTTCGGCGGCCACCGGTTCCGCCGGCGCCGGGAGGCCCCCGCTACTGAGACACGGCAGGCTGGGTGAGGGCGGCCAGCCCCGCGGCGTGCGCCTCCGGATCGGCCGCACCTGGCGGCGCGGCGGTGGCCTCATCCTCGGCGACGGCACGACCGGGCCGACCCGTGGCGGTTCCGCGAGCATGGGGTCCCATACCAGCACGTCCCGTCGGCTGGTGGCCACGAGTGCGGCCGGTAGATTCGAACTTGTGGGAGCGCCGCCGGCAGACAGTCTCGTGGGACGAGATCTTGAGCTGGAGCTAGTCAGGGCCATGGTGCGGGATGTCCGGGCCGGGCAGGCGGCAGTGCTGTTGATCGAAGGCGAAGCGGGCATCGGGAAGAGCCGCCTGGTGCGGAGCATGACCGGCGCAGCCCGCGCGGGCGGGGCGGTCGTGTTTCAGGGCGGTGCTCATCCCTTTGAGCGAACGCACCCGTTCGGCGCGGTTGTCGATGCGCTGGATCTCAGGCCACGTTCGCCTGATCGGCGGCGCGCGGTGATCGGCAGTCTGCTGGCTGGCGACGCGGGGCGACCTGGGACGGCGGCAGGAGATGCGCTGGATCGCCGCTACCAGATCGTCGAGGAGGTTCTCGACCTCCTCGAGGCAACGTGCGCCGAGGGCCCGGTGGTCCTAGTCCTCGAGGACATCCATTGGGCGGACGATTCGACGCTGCTGGCCTTCCAGTCGATGGCTCGTCGTCTCGTCCACGTCCCGCTGCTTCTGGTGGCCTCGCTTCGTCCTTCACCGCGGTCTGCCGAGCTGGACCAGCTCCTTAGCGACGTCTTCGATGCCGGGGCTCGCCTGATCAGGCTCGACCCGTTCGCGCCTGAGGAGGTCTACGCGCTGGCATGTACTGAGCTTGGCGCGGCACCCGGACCCGAGCTCATGGCCGTGCTCGGCAAGGCGGGCGGCAATCCGCTGTGGGTAGTGGAGATGCTGCGTTCGCTGTCAGATGAGGGCCTGCTCCGCCAGGGCGGTACCACGGCCGGGGCCGGGTTCTCCGCGCTACCGGGTTCGCTTCGGGAGGTGGTCGTCCGCCGGCTGCGTTACCTGCCGGAGGCGACGCTGGCCCTGCTGCAGATCGCGGCCGTGCTCGGCGACACGGTATCGGTTCATGACGTGGCAGCCGTTGCCCGTCGCCAGCCAGGCGAGGTGGTCGCCCAGCTCGGTGACGCATTCCGGGCGCGGCTGCTTGGCGAGGCCGGCAACGATTTCGTGTTCCGGCACCAGCTGGTGCACGACGCGATCTACCAGGAGATACCCGTTCCTGTTCGCCGGGTCATGCACCGCGATGCCGCCGGGGCGCTCGCCAGCGCGGGCGCGAGCTTGCTGCAGGTTGCCGATCATCTCGTGCTCGGCGCGCCACGCGGGGATCTCCAGGCAGTGGAGTGGTTGCGTGGCGCTGCACGCGAGGCTGCCTCCGGCTCACCGGCGGTGAGCGTGGAACTCCTGCGACGGGCCGAGTCGCTGTTGCCGGGCCGTCATCCCGATGCCGACCTTTTGTCAGTGGAGCTGGTCGAGGCGCTCCTGCGCGCCGGCAAGACGGCTGAAGGCGCTGGACGCGCGGAAGCTATCCTGGCCCGCCGGCATCGCCCCGAGGCGGACGTGCCCTTGCGGCTGTCGCTGATCTCCGCCCTGTCGCTCCAGAACCGGCCGGACGAGCTTATCGGCCGGGCCGAGGGCACCCTGGCCGAGGTGCCGGACCTTCCGCTCGCCGATCAGTCGCTCGTGCTGGCCCAGGCCAGCTACGGCCGGACCTTCGCCGGAGACCTGGCCGGCGGCGAAGACGTGGCCAGGCGGGCGCTGGAAGCCGCGGAGCGCTCCGGTGACACGGCGATGACCGTCTGGAGCCTGACCACGTTGTCGGTCCCGGTGAGGTGGCGCGGCCGGTACGACGAAGCGGTCGGGCTCACCCGCCGTGCCGTGCAGCTGGCCTCGGATCCTCTCGCGCCGCAGGCCCGGCTGCGCCATCCGAGGTTCTTCCTCGGCATGGCGCTGTGCGATTGTGACCTGTTCGATGAGGCAGCTGTTGCCTTCGCCGAAGCGCTCGATGAGTACGACGAGCTGGGTTCGGCGTGGCTGCTGTCTGACACGTTGCTGTCGCAGGCGACCGCGAGCTTCATCACTGGCGACTGGGACGACGCGGAGTCTGGCCTGGAAGTGGCGCTCCAGCTGGGCCAGGAGCAAGGAAACCGGATCTTGGTGAACCAGTCGCGCGCGTGCCAGGCGGTGATCGCCGCGGCCAGGGGCCAGGACCGGGCAGCGCGGGCAGTGCTTGCCCTGGTCGAGGACGAACTCACCCGCGATGCACCGAGTTTCGGGGCGGAGATGGTCGCCTATGCCGCTTCGGTTATCGCAGAATCAGAAGGCGATCCGGCGACGGCGTTCGAGGTTCTCCTGCGGTTCTGGGAGCTCGATGCCCAGCGTGACAGCCGCTACTACCACCGCTACCTCGCGCCTTCGCTGGTACGGCTGGCCATCGCCCTCGACCGCCGCGACGTCGCCCGGCGGGTGGCCGGCGCCGCCGAGGCGGGCGCGTCTCTCGTCCCTGGTGTGCCGACCGTGCTCAGCGCCGCGTGCCGGTGCCGCGGTCTGGTCGAGACGGATGCGGATCGCCTGTTCAAGGCGGTTGAGCTGGCGCGCCGCGGCTCTCGGCTACTCGACCACGCGGGCTCTTGCGAAGACGCTGCCGCGGTACTCGTCATGACAGGCCGTGCAGATGAGGCAAAAGGACTACTGACCGAGGCACTGCAACGCTACGAGAGCGCCCGCGCACAGGCATGGGCGGCTCGAGTGGGTGCCGAGTTGCGGCGCCTTGGTGTCCGGGGCGGGGCACGCGGGCCGCGAAACCGGGCGACGCAGGGCTGGGAAAGTCTCACCGCCCCCGAACGCGCCGTATCGCAACTCGTCGCAGAGGGGCTCACCAACAGGAACGTGGCCCGCCGTCTTCACATCTCGCCGCACACGGTCAACACGCACCTTCGCCACGTATTCGCCAAACTCCGCGTCTCCAACCGCGCGGCGCTCGCCGCCGCCGTCGCGCAGTCCGCAAAGCCTTCGCTTTAGCGGTCGCGGATCACTCGATCGAGTGATGTATTCGCGGCGCCTGCGGGCCGACACTTTAGTCATCGCCTGCGGAACATGACCGGGCCGTGCACGGTCTCCCGCTCACGGAGCGCTTCACGCGCACCGGGCAACCCTGCATGTGGACGCGGCCAACGTCTGAGCGCGTGAGCGTCATTCGGGCCATCGACGCCGCAGCAGACCACGTCAGGGCGATCGTCCCTGACGTAAACGTGACAGTAAACACAGAGCAAGTAGGAGGAGACAGCATGCTGGAGACAGCTTTTACGAGGCTGGTCGGGTGTTCGGTTCCGATCCAGCAGGCCGGTATGGGCGGTGCCGCCACCCCCGAGCTCGCTGCGGCGGTATCCGACGCGGGCGGGCTGGGCATGGTCAATATGGTGATGGTCCCCGCCGATGAGGTGGGCGTCGCGGTAGCTAGGTTGGCCAAGGGCACGACCGGCCCGGTTGGCATCAACTTCCTGATTCCCTTCCTGGACGTGGCGGCGGTGGAGGCGTCCGCTCCGCACTGCCGGGTAGTGGAGTTCTTCTACGGCGACCCGCAAGCCGAACTGGTCGAGCGGGTGCACAGAGCCGGCGCGCTGGCCAACTGGCAGGTCGGATCCGCGGACGAGGCGAAGGCGGCCGTGCAGGCCGGATGTGACTTTGTCGTGGCCCAGGGCACCGAAGCAGGCGGGCATATCCGGGGAACCACGGGCCTTCTCGCCCTCCTCGACGAGGTCCTGGACGCCGTCGAAGTCCCCGTGCTGGCGGCCGGCGGCATCGGCAGCGCCCGGGCCATGGCCGCGGCATTGGCAGCGGGGGCAGCCGGCGTGCGCGTGGGAACCCGCTTCGTCGCCACCGCCGAGTCCGGTTCACACCCGGCCTACATTCAGGCGCTGGTGGAGGCGTCGGCGGCGGACACCGTGATCACCACCGCCTTCTCCGGCATGTGGCCTGACGCCCCTCACCGGGCACTACGAGCCGCGGTGGCAGCGGTCGAGGCCTTTGAGGGGGAAACGGTCGGTGAGATGGATCTGGGGCCGGCGAGAATGGCCATCCCCAAGGGCGCGACTCCCAGTCCGACCAAAGATACGACCGGAGCGATCTCAGCCATGGCACTCTACGCCGGCGAATCAGTCAGCAATGTGGTGCGGGTACAGTCAGCGGGCGACGTGGTCCGGGAACTGGCACAGGGCGCCGAGCAACTCCTCCGAGGCTGGGAATAAGGGCACCCTGGCGATGATCGCGGGCCTCGGCGGGATGTCCTCAGCCGACAGGGGCGGATCACCAGATTCCCGTCATCGTCCAGCGGACGGCGCCGACGTCCTTGCTGGCGGCCGAGGCCAGCACGTCGTACAGATCCTCCAGGGCTGCGCCCAGCTCGGCCTGGCCCTGCTCCAGCGCCTTTACCGCGTCGCTGGCTTTGCCGGTCAGTACGCAGAACTCGCTGCGTTTGCCCGCCCACTGCGCGTGGGTTGAACAGGTAGCTGGACGGGTCAGCGTAGCGGCACGACCCGGGCACGTAGATGTCGCCGCTGCGCAGCCCATCGCGGACCGCGAACAGCATGCACAGCTCCCGGTAGCGGCGATAGGCCGTCACGTCGGGCGGAACCCTCGCGTGGTTCGTTCGGCCCGCGGTTCCGCCAGGACCTCATGCTCGACGCTGCGCGAGCCACAGCGAACCGCGAGGGCGTGATCACGCCCACCGATGTCGGACGAAGATGGTTCAGCCTTCCGGCGCGCCGGGTCTTTGGCCCGGCGTCTGTGGCTACCTGCGTGATGGAGCCTTCCGATCCGGACGGACAACGAGTACCGGGCAGTGCGCTCGCGCATGACCTGGTCGGGCACGCTGCCGAGGATGAGGCGGTAGATGGCAGGGCCCGGACGCCGGGTCATGACGATCAGGTCGGCGCGCCAGGCGGCCGCCTGCCGGGCGACCGCCGAGGCGACGTCCCTCCGCGAGTGCGAGAACAGCACCGCCCACGAGCCGCCGATCCAGTAGTGGAAGCTCAGCTTTCCCTCGGTGGTGTCGGCCTCGAAGTCGGGCGCGGTGTCGCCAAGTCGAAGGCTCGCGTATCCAATTTCCTTCTCTAGGTAACCAATGTGTTGCGTAAGGTAGTTAGCGGGTAACTGCGGCACGAGACTTCGGACAGGTCTGAGCCGGACCGTAAGGAAAGGGCGTAGTCCCACCGGGGCGGCCTCGGCGATGCAGCCCGCGCCGCTGGTCTTCGATCAGGCCGCCCCAGATGCCGGCCTCCTGGCCGCTGGCCAGCACCCAGCTCAGGCGGGTGGCCCTGACCGGGCAGCCGCGGCAGATCAGCCTGGCCGTCTTGACCCGGGCCCGGGCGGACCCGGTGTCGCCGTCGGGGAAGAACAGCTCCTGGTCGGCGTCCCGGCAGGCGGCCTGGTCGCGCCAGTCCGGGCGGTCGCGGGTCGGCCTGGCGGCCGCGGCGGGCGTGCTCATGGTGCTGGCCCTTGGTCGCTGCGCGCTCTAGCTCGCGCGAACGCGCAGCCGTGCGACCTGGTCGGCCCGCTGGCCGTGGTGCGCGGTCTGGGGCCGGTCCGGGTCGCCGAGGCGGCGCCGGGCCGGGGTGACCTGCCGGACCGCGATGATGCTGCCCAGCGGGCCGGCCAGGGTGGCGGGCCGGTAAGGGCGGCCAGTTCCGGCTTCTTCCTCGAAGCGGAAGCCGGGCGTGCCGGGACCGGCCTCCGCTTCGAAGCTCATCGTGCCTACCGAGAACGAACCCGGCACGATTCGGTGCCAGCCGTCCGCGAGCAGGACCGCGACCACCGTGGTGGTGGCTATCTGCGTGTCGTTCATATCGCGACGTTCCTTCCTTGATCTGGCTGGTCCGCCTGGCGGATCAGGTCGGCGACCTCCGCGTGGCCGCCTGCTTCGGCGTCGGACAGCGGGATGCCGCCCCAGCGGTCCCTCGGGCGCGGGTCGGCGCCGGCCGCCAGCAGGTACCGGGCCACCTCGGCCTGGCCTTCGGCGGCGGCCAGGTGCAGCGGGGTGCGGCCGTCGTAATCGGCGGTGCCCGGCCCGATCCCGGTCGCGATCAAGGCGCGGACCTCGTCCAGGTCGCCCTGGCTGGCCGCCCAGGTCAGGGCGACCACGGCCTCGGCCTGAACGGCGCTCTTCTTCCGCCGCGGATCCCGCTTGGCGCTGCGGCCGCGGCCGCCGGTCAGCGAGTCAAAGACGTGCACGTTGTAGGCGGCGACCAGCTGGCGGCAGAACTCGATGCCGCGGACGGAGTTGCCGAGCTCATCCAGCCGCGGCGACCACACCGCGATGCCCATCAGCCCGGGGACCACCAGCATCACCGCGCCGGACACCCCGCTCTTGGCGGGCAGCCCGATGCTGAACGCGAACTCCCCGGAAAAGTCATACATCCCGCACGAGGACATCAGCGACAGGCAGGACTGCACCGTGCCCGGGGTGAACACCGGGTCCTCGGTCAGCGGGCACACCCCGGCGTTGGCCAGCGACGCCGCCGCCACCGCCAGCATCTGCGCGTCCATCTCGATCGAGCAGCCCTGGAAGTAGAACTCCAGCGTCTGCTGCAGGTCGGTGCCCGGGGGGAACGCTCCGCTTTCCCGCATCGAATAGCCCAGCGCGAAGTTGCGGTCCGCGGTGGCCCGTTCGGACAGGTAGACCGCGTTGCTGAACCCGACCCGGCGTCCGCCGGCCAGCCGGGCCCAGGTCTCCGCGACCAGCTCGAACCGGTCAGCGATATCCAGGTCCGGCCGGATCAGTGAGCTGGTCATGATCGCGCCGGCGTTGACCATCGGATTGTGCGGCAGGCCCTTGGGATTCAGCGCCAGCTCGTTGAACGACCGGCCGGACGGCTCCCGGCCCACATGCTCGTGCACAGCCTCGGCACCGTGCTCATCCAGCGCCAGGCAGTAGGCCACGGACTTAGACACCGACTGCAGACAGAACGCGGTGGCCGCGTCGCCGACCGAGAACCGCTGCCCGTCCACCGTGCACACCGCGATCGCCAGCTGATCCGGGTCAACCCGCTTGAGCTGCGGAATATAGTCAGCCACCGAACCGGACCGGACCGTCAGCAGCTCGCCGTACATCCGCTCGATGTCAGCGGTCAGCGCCGGGAAGTCCGGCACCGCCAGGTTGCCTTCCACAGCCCGCCTGATCAGGCTGCTGTTGCGCCGGGCCAGCGCCTTGAACTGGGCGAAGCTGAGCTGCCGGGACCCTCGGTCCCCGCCGGTCAGGCCGGCCAGCGCCTCGGCGATGCGCGGATCATCAGGTAGCAGACCGCAGCGCTCCAGCCGCGCTAGCACCTCCAGCGGCGAGATCCGGTCGCCGGAATCCGGACCGAACGAGTCGAACCACTTGCGGTAGACCGCATCCGCGGCGCTGGTCCCGGCGGGAAATGCGGGATCAGCGGGCTGCGCCAGGGTTATCGCCTTGCGGCCTGTCCGTCCTGCCGGTGCTGACGTGGTCATGTCCTGTCCTTTACCGGAGTGATGCTGACCGGCAGGCTGAGCGGCCCGCGCATCATGCCCGCGGGAATCCACTCGAGCTCAGCCGTCGGGATGGTGAGCCGCAGGCTGGTAAAACGCCGGAGCAGGCTGCCGATGCCGATCTCGGCCTCAAGCTGCGCCAGCGGGGCGCCCAGGCAGCGGTGGATGCCGTGACCGAACGCCAGGTGCCGGGCAGCCGGGCGGGACACGTCCAGGGTGTCGCGCTCGGCGGCAGCCAGCGCCGGGTCCGAGCGGTTGGCCGAGGTCAGCGACACCACCACGATGTCGCCGCGGGCGATCCGAGCGCCGCCGAACTCGATGTCCTGTGCTGCGAACCGCATCGGCGTGTACTCCACCGAGGTGTCGAAGCGCAGGAACTCCCCGACCGCGCCGGGAATCAGCTCGGGCCGTTTCCGCAGCAGCCGAGCCTGCTCAGGGTGGTCGAACAACGCCACCATCGCGTTGCCCAGCAGGTTCACGGTCGTGTCGTGCCCGGCGATCACTAGCAGGCTCGCGGTGCCGACCAGTTCCTCCTCGGACAGCCGGCCGTCGTGCTCGTCGCGCACGGCGACCAGCGCGGACAGCAGGTCATCCGCCGGGGCGCGCCGCTTCTCCGTGACGAGCTCGGCCAGGTACCGGTTCAGGTTGATGAAGCCCTGCTGCCGGTCCGCCGGGGATGCGCTCAGCGTCTTCCTCGTCCAGTCGCGGAACTGGCCCTGTTCCCGCTCGCGCACCCCGAGCAGCTCGCAGATGACCTGGACCGGGAGCAGGCTGGTGTAGGACTGCACCAAGTCGGTCTCGCCGGCCGCGGCGATCCCGTCGGCCAGTTCCTCGGCGATTTCGGTGATCCGTGGCCGCAGCGCCGCCACCCGCGGGCGGGTGAACGCCGCCGCCACCAGCCGCCGCAGCCGGGTGTGATCGGGCGGGTCTACGATTAGCATGTTCCGGGCCATGCCCACGCCGGGCAGCCGGACCGTGTAGCCGGCCGCGTCCAGCGTGTCCCGGGCCGGCGTCTCGTCCCTCAGCAGCGCGGGATGGGTCAGCGCTTGCCTGGCCAGCTCGTAGTCCACGACGATCCAGCACGGGATCCCGTTCAGGATCCGTGCGCGGTGTATCGGGCCCAGCGCGCGTAGCTCGGCGTACCTGGACTGCGCCGCCGCCTTGAACGCGGCGTCGATGGATGGCCCGGTCAGAGTCCGAGTGCTCATGGCTGCCTCATCGTCCGGACAGGCGGGAGCGGGGCGGCCGGAGTGGATCACAGTTGACATGCTCCCGACGCTACGGACAGAAAGCCTGCGGCGAATCGGGCGCGTACCCGGATAATTTGCGCTGCCGTTCGCGTCGCGGACCGCTGGTATCCGTGGAACTACGTAGACGCCGACGGGCTGGGCCTGCGCGCCGCCGGAGAAGCTGGCGCTCGGCGTGCTACCCCTCCGGGAAACCCCGTCCGCGGGGACCTCGGCGGGCGGGCCGGGCGGCGGCGATGGCGACCCGCGCCTCGCGGAGCCCGGGCCGGCCAAGCGTGACGTAACCACGGCGCGAGAGCAGGGCGAGCATCCGCATGTTATCGAGCAGGATGTCGGCTTGCAGGTTGGATACGCCGCGTGCGGCCGCCGCGGCGACGAGGGCGTCGAGCAGGCGGGACCCGAGCCGCCGCCCCTGCCAGCCTGGCGCTACGGTACGTGCGAATTCGCCGTCACCATCAGGTAAGACGGCGTAGCCTGCCTCCGCGGCCAGTGGCTCAGGAGAACCGGGAGCGACCGCGACCAAGCGGTAACCGCCCTCATCTTCAGCCCGGGTCATCTGCTCGAGGAACTTCGGGCCTGGGCAGGAAAGCTGGAAGAAGCGGTGATATCGCTCCTCCTCGCCGAGCCCGCCGAACAGCGTGTCCAGCCCTTCCGCGTCGGCCGGCCTGATGGCCCGCACGGTCAGGGTCCGGCCCTCGGGCAGGCTCATCGCAGCCGGGATGTGGCCCTCGCAGTGGGCGGCGGTAGTGTCTGCCACGAGGACAAGGCCGGGGCGGCTGCCGCGGGCTTCGGCCCGGTCGGCGTCCGTGAGGACGTCGAAGCGGCTCATTGGCCGGACCTCCGGGTCATTCGTCTGCTCAGCTGCTAAGGGCGATGGCCTGGTAGGCGATGATGATGGCGAGGGCGAGCAGGGCCGGTGCCATCTCCTTCCCGCCGTCGGCGGCCCGCCGGTGGGTGATCACGGCGCCAACGAGCAGCAGGGCCATGCCGGCCGCTGCGGCCAGGCCGAGGGGGTGCCACCACAGGCCGATCACGATGCCCGTGGCGGCGGCTAGTTCGGCGGCCCCGATGAGCCGGTAGTGGCGCCAGCGGATGCCGAAGCGCGCGGCGGACTGCCGCATCTTGGGGTGACCAAGGAGCTTGCCGGCCGCCGGGAGAAGGCAGGCCGCGGCCAGCAGCAGCGAGACGGTGACGAACATGGGAGCTTCTCCTCACGGGCGGCCGGGTCCCGGGACGCGGGATCGGAATGAGTGAGCGGGTCAGCCGCCGCTGGTGACCTTCGGCAGGCGGATCCCGACGGCGGCGTTTTCCTCGGCGGAACCGAGCCAGTAGCCGTCTGCGGTTGCATCAGCTTCCTCTCCTCGGTGCGCGGGGATTGCCAGGGTTTGCGCCAGCTCCTGGAGCAGGGACGGGACCTCGCCGGAGTCGAGGACGGCCTCGATCAGGACCGGGCGGCCCGCGCCCGCGTGATAGCTGGCCGCGTTGAGGGCCCAGGCCAGCTCGTGTGAGGTGCCGACGCGTAGCGCCACCGGAGACGTGGCCGGGCCCATGGCGGCGAGCAGCGCGGTCCAGTCCCAGGCCGGGATCTGGTGATACCCCCTGTCGGGATGGCCGATGACGCGCTCGGTAGCATAGCCGCCGTTGCTGAGCACGATGACAATCGGCGCCAGGCCCTGGCCGAGCAGGGTGCCAAGCTCGGCCGCGGTCCGCCGCATGGCGCCGTCGCCGGCGATCAGTACCACGCGCCGGTCCGGCGCGCCCAGCGACGCGCCCAGGCCGGCCGGCACGGTCCAGCCGACCGAGGCCCACGGCGGCGGGCCGATCAGCTTGGCTCCGTCGGGCAGGCTGAGCCCGGAGGCGCCGTCGAACGCGGTGCCCTGGTCGGCGATCAGCAGGTCGCCGGGACGCAGCAGGTCCTGCACGCGGGCCCACAACTTGCGCTGGTCGAGCGGCCCGCCGCGAGCATCCGGCGTGGCGTCGATGGGCGGCAGGTCCGCCCGGGCGGCGCCGGGCTCGGGGAAGTCGGTGAACGCGGCCACCACGGCCGGGTCTGGAGCTTGGGCGGCCCGCGGCAGCCGCTCCGCCGGGGCCAGCACCGGTATGTCGGCCACGTCGGCGGGAATGGTGAGGTAGACCGGGCGCGAGGTGCGAAGTGCGGTGCCCAGCACGCGGTCGATCTCCGCCGGGGCGGTGCCTGAGCGCAGGTCGGCTTGGGCCGCGGTGACCTCGGCCGCCATCCGGGCGAAGTGACCGTAGTCGCGGCCCGGCAGGTTGTGGTGGAGCATGACGCCATCGTCCCTGGCCGTCAAGGCCGGGGTGCCGACGATGTGCACGACTGGGACGGACTCGGCGTAGGCGCCGGCGATGGCGTTGATCGCGGACAGCTCGCCGACGCCGAACGTGGTGACCAGCGCGCCGACGCCGCGCAGCCGGGCGTAGCTGTCGGCCGCGTAGCCGGCGCCCTGCTCGGTGGCCATGCCGATCCAGGCCAGGTCCGGCCGGCCGGCGAGGGCGTCAAGGATGGGCAGGTTGTAGTCGCCTGGCACGCCGAAGACCGAGGCCAGGCCGGCTTCGGCCAGGCGGGTCAGCAGGTAGCCGGCGACCGTGGTGATCCGCGGCGCAGGAATAAAGGGGGTCCCCTGCGAGGCACGGGTGTTCATGGTGGTGGCCTTCCTCGGAGTTCAACGGTTGTTATGGGGCGGGACGGGGTGGTTGGAGCGAATAAGGTTGTCCGGGTCAACCGCGGCCTTGATGCGGCGAAGCCGGTCGTAGGCCTCGGCTGACCAGAAGCTGGCCGGGTCGCGGCTGGTACAGGCGAGGTTGAGATACATCTGCCGGGCCGCCCAGGGCCGCAAGGCGGTCTGGGCGGCGGCCACGCTCCGGGCCACCGCCGACACGGCTGGCGGGCAGGGTGCCAGCCCAGTTGCGAACAGGGCATAGTCGGCGTCGATCGCCGGCAGGGCGCCGCTGGCCGGCCGGGCGCGCTTCATCTCGCCGCCGACGTGGATCAGCTCCGCCGCGAGCAGCAGCGTGTCAGGACCGGCCACGTGGACGAGCGTCTCGATCGCCTCGGCGGGCAGGCTGGCGAGCATGAGCCCGTCGCCCACGCTGGCAATCGGCTGCTCGGGGTCCACGTGCACGTGGCCGAGGGCATTCGCGGGGATTATCTGGACGGTGTCGGTGAGCGGCTCCAGCGCCCGCAGCGGAGCGAGCAGCGCGTCGGCCTCGGCCGGCGTGCCGAGGTGGATCACGGTGACGATGACGAAGGACCGTCCGCGCAGGTGTTCCGGGATGTCGGGAATCATGGGAAAGTTGACGAGCCGGGCCGCGGAGGTGAACTCGTCCGGCAGGTCGCCTTGGGTCAGCTCGCGCCAGGTCTGAAGCACCGGCAAGGCCGCGTCGGCCGGCCACCAGAGCAGCCCGGCGTAAACCTCGGTGATCGGGAACAGCCGCAGCTCGATCGCGGTCACGACGCCGAAGCTGCCGCCGCCGCCGCGCAGCGCCCAGAACAGGTCCGGCTCGGTGCAGGCGTCGGCGCGGACCAGCCGGCCGTCGGCGGTGACGACCTCGATCGCCTCGACGTTGTTGGCCGCCAGCCCGTAGGCGCGGCCGAGCCAGCTCATCCCGCCGCCGATCGTGTAGCCGACCACGCCGACGTTGGGCGCGGAGCCGGCCAGCGCGGCCAGGCCATGGGGGGCCGCGGCCTCGGCGACGTCCAGCCAGACGGCGCCGGCCTCGGCCCGGGCGATCCGGGCGGCCGGATCAACGCTCACCTGGCGCATCGCGGTGGTCTTGACCAGGATCGTGTCGGCCAGCAGGCCTAGCGGGGCGGCGTTGTGACCGGTGCCCTGCGCGGCGACCCGCAGGCCGTGCTGGCGGGCAAAGCGGACGACATCGGCGACGTCTTGCACCGACCGGGGCTCGGCGACCGCGGCGGGATGCTGGTCCACGGCGAGGTTCCAGGCCCGGCGGGCGTCGTCCCAGCCGGGATCGCCTGGCATCAGGATGGCCTTCGCAGTGGTCAGGACAGCGGACATCGATGGTTCCCTAACGGCGAGGTGGTGAATTCGTCCTCGACGCTACGGAATCGGAGCCGGGAGCAAATCCGCTGCGCACACGGATATCCCCGGGGGCCCGGGCGGGCGTCCGGGCCCCCGTATCGGTAGGACTACTGAGGTGTCAGCCGACGGGCCAGCCCGGCGCGGGTGCGCGCACCCAGCTTGCGGTAGATGGCGGCGACGTGCGTCTCGATGGTCCGCACGCTGACGAACAGCGCGGCCGCGGCGTCCCCATTGGTCGCGCCGGCCGCGATCAGGTCGGCGACGCGGCGTTCGGTGGCGGTCAGCTCGGCGCCGGACCGTTCGGCGGCCACCCGCGCAGCTCCCGCTCGATCTCCTCCAGCAGCGGCCGGTGCTCCATCTCGGTGACCAGCGCGTGCGCTCGCTGCAGGGCGTTGCGGGACGGGCGGCGGGTCTTGCGCCGGCGCTCGATCCGGCCCAGGATCAGCAGGCTGCGGGCCAATTCCGGACGAAGGGGGAGGCCTCGTGCGCGGTGACCGCGGCGCGGGCCGCGGCCGCCGCGGCCTCCAGGTCACCGGCGTCCGCGGCGGGCAGGGCGTCGATCCGGTGCGCGTCGCCGGTCAGGGCGGGACGGCCGAGACGCTCGCCCCAGCTCGCGCAGCCAGGCCGAAATCGGTTCCGCGTCGTCCGGCCGCCCGAGGGCGACGTAGGCCTCGGCCAGGGCCGGGTCGAGCTCACGCGCTGGCGCCCGCGATGTGCGCGTCCTCGCGGATCATCGCGGCGGCTTTCTCGCCGATCATGATCGTGGGGGCATTGGTGTTGCCGCGGGTGATAGTGGGCATGACGGACGCGTCGGCCACGCGGAGTCCGTCGATCCCGTGCACCCGCAGTCGTTCGTCGACGACGGCACCGATCGCGCACGTGGACGTCGGGTGGTAAAGCGTGTGCGTGTTGCGGCGAATGAAGTCGACGATGTCGGCTTCGGCTTCAGATGCTGGTGCGCTGAAACTCCCGGTGATGACCGACTTCAGCGCGGGCTGCCTCGCGATCTCGAGCACGATACGGACGCCGGCCACCTGCGCCTGCAGGTCCTCGGGGGCCGTGTAGTAGTTGTGCGTGATCCGCGGTGCGACGCCGGGGGAGGTCGAGCGCAGCGTGACCGAGCCGCGGCTGCTCGGCTTGAGGACGCAGGGGCCGATGCCCAGGCCGTGCGCGATCGCCGCGCCGAGCCCCTCTTGGCGAAATAGCACGGGTGCCTGGTGAAGCTGGATGTCAGGGACGCCCTCGGGTCCGGGACGAGTCTGGACGAAGCCGCCGGCCTCGCCGATGTTGGACGTAAGCGGACCCCGGCCTTCGTTCTGCAGCAGGGCCAGGTTATCCGGCGTCAATGCAGTCATCAGCGACTCGCGGTCGGTGAGAAAGTTGACGAACACGGCAGGGTGATCCTGCAGGTTCTGACCGACGGGCAGGTCTTGGAGTACGTCGATCTGGAAGGCTGCGAGTTGATCGGCCGGGCCGACACCGGAGAGCAGGAGCAGGTGCGGTGAGCCGTAGGCGCCGGCCGAAAGGATAACTTCGCGACTCGCCCGGATCTCCTCGGCCGTGCCTTCGCGGCGGACGCGCACGCCGACGGCCCGGCGGCCCTCGAAGACGATATTCTCCGCCGAGGCGTTCGTCAGGATGGTGAGGTTCGGGCGGCTTGCGACGGGATGCAAGTACGCGACGGCTGTGCTGGCCCGCATGCCGTTGCGCTGCGTGACCTGATAGCGCCCGACGCCGAGCTGGGTCGTTCCGTTGAAGTCAGGATTGCGCAGATATCCGGCCTGCTCGGCTGCGTCCAAGAACGAGTCTCCGAGCGGGTTGAGAGAGCGACCCTCGGACACGGGGAGCGGTCCGCCTGCGCCGTGAAGGTCGTCTTCGCCGCGCTCGTTGCCCTCGGCGAGCTTGAAGTACGGCAGGACGTCGTCGTATTCCCAGCCGGTGGCACCGCCGGATGCCCACTCGTCGTAGTCGGCGCGGTTTCCGCGGATGTAGATCATGGCGTTCATCGAGCTGGAGCCACCCAGCGTCTTGCCGCGCGGCAGGTAGATCCTGCGGTTGTAGAGGCTGGGCTCGGGCTCGGTGTCCAGATCCCAGTCGTAGGGACCCTTAAACAGCGCCGGGAAGGCGACGGGGAGGTGGATCTTCTCGGCGGTGTCCGGGCTGCCGGCCTCGATCAGCGCGACGCTGACCTCGGGATCCTCCGTGAGTCGGCTGGCGATGACAGCGCCGGCCGATCCGGCGCCGACGACGACATAGTCGTACATGGTGGTCTCCTGCATCGGGGTGGGTCTCAGATCAGGTCGAGGACTTCGGTGACGGCGCGGTCGGCCGCCCGGACGGCACCCTCGAGGTAGCCCTCGAACTCGGGCGCCGCCTCGGCCCGCTGGCTAGTCTGTAAGCTGCACGGCCGCGACGGCCGGTTGCTGATGGATTCGACGCTAAGCACAGGCAGCCAATGGCGAATCGGGTGGGCGCACTGACATTTACGGCTCCAGACCCCGGCTTCAGACCGTGGTATCCATAGAACTACGCAGACAGACCGTGCCCAGGGGCGGCGTCTGTGATCGGTGGGGTCCGGGAAGACCCGACCCCACCGGCCCGGGCTCACTGTCGGCGATGCCGCACCCGCGACGGCTTTGGCTGCTCAGCGGCGATCACCGCAGCGACCGCCATAGCCAGCGCCGCCGCCGCGCTGCGGGGAGGGGGCGATGGTCAACCACTGGTATTTCTATAGCTTCGACGCCGATTTCGGCCCGTTCCATATCAAGTTCTGCGGGTATTTCCCGTTCACCGGGCAGATCTACTTCAACGGCCACGAATACGCCAAGCAGCAGTGCCGGAAGGACGGCATCGCCTTCACGGCCCTGGACAACGCGTTCGGCACGGTCAGCGACCCGGCGGCGGTCCAGCGGATCTGCGACGGGCTGACCGATCAGAAGATCTACCGGTTCGCCGGCAAGTGGCTGGCCCGGCTGCCGCAGCCGTTCACCCGCGCCGATGAGGACGCCGACTACCGCTGGCAGCTGTCGGACGGGCAGATCGAGTTCTCCACGACCATGGCCCTGGACCGGCCGGTGAGCGGGCGGATCTTCTTCGAGCAGCTGATCCGGGCAGGGACATCTCCGGCACCTGGGACGTCGGGGTACGAGCTTCGGATGATCATGGTGTTCCTCTCATCGGCTCTATGCGGTCGACCCTAGGAACAGGCAGTCCAGGGCACATCCGCCGCGAGCACGGAAACCGGTTCGCGTAGCGGCCGTCCGGGCGCCGGGGTATCGGCAGGACTACGGAGACCGTCCGCCGCCGCAGATCACCGGCCTGCCCAGACATACCCGCATGCGTAGTCCTACGGATACGGCCCTGCTCCTGGCCCCTGCGGCTGGCGGAACTTCAGTAGCCGCACCCGATTCGCCGCCCCTGCGGTCATCCGTACCGTAGCTGACGTGGCCGGATGCGCCTCGCCGGCCGGCACTGCCCAGGAGGACAACACCATGACCGGGCACATCGAGCAGATCCGGCACCGCCATGACCAGTTCAGCCGCGGCGGCATCCAGGGAGCGACCCGGGACCGGGCCGGCGACTTCGGCTGGGAAGGCGGGAACTCCGCCGAGCTGCCCATGGGCGGCACGCACCACGGCAAGGCCGCCGCGCTGGGCGTCCTCGCCCACGACGTCGCCATCTGGGACCAGTTCACCATGCCGGCCGAGGATTACTTCGAGGCCGGCGACACCGTGGTGGTCCCGGGCCACAGCGCGATCAAGAAGAACGGCCAGTCGGCCACCACGGCCTTCGTCCACATCTAGCGCTGGCGCGGCGACCAGATCAGCCGCTTCCAGCTCGTCACCGACACCTTGGAGCCGGCCCCGATGCTCGGGCTAGCCGCAGACCAGAAAGGAACAGCACATGTCATCCACCACCGGTAACGCCAGCATCTTCCGCCGCGTCGCGGACGGGACGCCCAGCCAGGCCCTTGACCTGCTCGGGCCGGTCGCCGAATTCGTGACCGAGCCGGAACCGCAGGGCAGCTTCTGCGTGCTGCGGGGCGTGCTGCCGCCCGGCATGACGGTGCCGCTGCACAGCCACGACGACGCGGAGGACTTCCTCGTCCTGACCGGCACCCACCAGGTGCTCATCCAGGGCCCGGCCGGCCTGGAATGGGCCAACGCGCACGCCGGGGACTACGTGCACATCCCGGCCGGCACGCCGCACGCCCACCGGAACACCTCAACGGACCCGGCGGTCGACCTCATCATCACCACTGCCCGGCTCGGGCAGTTCTTCACCGAAGCCGGACGCCCCGTCACCGGCCCCCCTCAGCCGCCGTCCCCGGCCGACGTGGCCCAGTTCACCGCCCTAGCCGACAGGTACGGCCACACGCTGGGCACCCCGGAAGAAAACGCCGCGGTCGGCATCGAGATGCCAAAGTTCGCAGACGGCCAGTGACAAGCACCACCGTCCGTTCGGTCAAGGATCCTTTTAAGCCGAACCGACGGTGGTGCCTCGTTAGATTCGCAGAAAGGAGGAGGCGGCATGTTGCAGACCGCCTTTACCAGTTTGGTCGGGTGTTCGGTTCCCATCCAGCAGGCCGGCATGGGGGGTGCGGCCACCCCCGAGCTGGCCGCGGCGGTGTCCGGTGCGGGCGGGCTGGGCATGGTCAGCCTGCCGATGGTCCCCGCCGAGGAGGTGGCGGTCACGGTGGCCGCGCTGGCCAAGGGCACGACCGGGCACTGCCGCGGCACGAGACGGCACACGCCGCGCTGCTCGCCGACATCCTGGACGTCCTGCGCGGAGGGTCGCCGGCCGCCAGAGACGAGCCCGTGCCGGCGCAGGCGGAGGTGCTCAGCCCGGGCGAGCTGAAGGTGCTGCGGTTCCTGCCGACCAACCTGTCGCGGCCCGAGATCGCCGCCGAGCTATCGGTGTCGGTCAACACGGTCAGCACGCACATCCGCAGCATCTACGCCAAGCTCCAGGTCAGTGACCGCTCCGCCGCCGTCCAGCGCGCCCGGGAGATGCGGCTGCTGGCCGCCGCGCGGTAGAGCACAGCCGGGACCGCAAATCACGGCGCCCGGCGATTCTCGGATCGATGATGCATGTCGTGCGTCAGCGATTCGCGCTCGCGGCCAGCGGCGGGATGTGCGCCCGAACATCTGAGCCAGCGGCGTTCCGAAAGCGGATTGCCGGCCCGCACGCTGAGCCTGTACGCGGCCACCGCCGCGTCATTGACAGCGCTAGCTTCAGGTGCCTCATCGTCACGCTGCTCGCTGCCGGGGATAGCCGACAGCCCAGCGGCCTGGC
>Ga0310914_10000559_pt1 | contig 22140 bp, 16 predicted proteins | sample GREbulkMGAN108_FD_203450 | JGI IMG/M metagenome (GOLD analysis project Ga0310914, IMG submission 203450) | Lab enrichment of tropical soil microbial communities from Luquillo Experimental Forest, Puerto Rico - GRE.bulkMG.AN108 | ecosystem: Environmental > Terrestrial > Soil > Tropical forest >... | reverse complement strand
CGGGACTTAACGGCGGGCCCGGCTCATTCCGCGTCGTCGATGAACAGCGCCATCGACGCGGTAAATCCATGCAACGCGTTGCGGCCCGCGATCGGGCCGATCTCCCCGGCGGCGAAGAAACCGGCCAACGGAATCCCGCGGAGTAGTTCATGGATCGTCGACGCGTCATGGTCGGCGACCCCGAACATCCGTCGCCCACGCCCGTTGCAGGTGAACAACAGCGCGCCCACCGGACGGCCGGGCAGCTCCGCTGCCACGCGCTCCACGCTCAGGCGCAGGTCCTTGTCGGCCCCCTCCGCGTCACGGACCTGGAACTGCATGGTCGCGCCGACCTCGACGGCGTCACCGATCTCGATCGCCCCGGTCGAGGGGTCGGCGCCGAGCAGCCCGCGGATCAGGAAGTCGCCCTGGCCCGGAGCCGCCAGGTGCTCGTCGACGAGGATCCCGATCTGCAGGCCGTGGCTGACCAATTCCTGCTCGTGCAGCGGCAGCGCCCCGACGATCTCACGCAGCCGCCGGAGCGGCGGTAGGCCGCCCAACTCGGTGATCACTGCGCCGTCCGCGCCGGTGACAATGTAGGGGTCGCCGATCGGCCGGCAGCCCTGCGACACGATCGGGACACCGCGTATGCCGGCCAGGCGCACGCCGACCAGGCCGGAGGTGAGCACGTCGTGGTCGCGGAACAGCCGGGTGTCGCCCGGTAGCGGCCCACCGCTGACGGCGCCGCCCACGACCGGCGTTCCCGGCAGGTCGGCGTTGAGGTGGTCGATGAGCAGGCTCGCCGGGAATGTGTATGGGTCCGGCAGCAGCAGGTGCAGATCGTGTGTGGTCGCGTCGAACCGGTGACCGGTGAGCAGGCCACCGGAGCCGGTGCGGACGAAGTCCAGCTGGAACGTCTCGGCGGCCAGGCCGGACGCCAGCCACAGCGCCACCGCGGGCCCGTCCTCGATCTCGTTGCGGCCGGCGACGATCGCCTGGGCGACGCAACCGATCAGCGCGGGCGGCTCGAGCATCCCCTGCACCGCGTTGACGATGTCCACGGCGTGGTCGGTGTGTGATCGCGATCCGAACAGCACGGCCAGCGACGGCGCCTCACCCGCGAGCCCGTCACGCGCGTGCGCTGCGGCCTCCACCACGGCCTGTCGTGCATCGGGCGCGGTGGAAACCCCTACTCCGATTCGCACCCTTCCATGATGCGCCGCCCCCGGGTGCGACCAAACTGTTCCCCATGCAGATCCCGTTCGCCGACGCGGTGCTCAGCCGCCTCGGCCGCCGCGACGCCGGTCTCGAACTCATGGAGGAGATCGAGGACGGGGCGCTTGATTCCGTCGACGCAGCCGACCTGCCGGCGGCCGAGCCGGCGCTGCTGCTGCAACGCATGGAAAACCGGCTCGTCCGGCATCAGCTATCCGCCCCCGATGTGTTAAGCGCCGACGAGCTGCGCAAGCTGCGCTACATCCTGAACTTCGCCAGGCTCGCCGACTTCGAACCGGGTGCCGCGGGCCCGGGCGGAACCCGCGGGCGCGGAGACGTCTCGGTCGGCGCCGAAATCGCGCCCTGGCGGTCCAGGGTCGCCGACACGCTATACGGACCGCTGCGCGAGGAGCCGGACCCGATCACGGCGCTGAGGGCTGCGCGAGAGGCGCTGACCGGTCTGGCCGCCGACCAGGACGACCAACGGCGAGTCCTCATCGAGCGCCACGGAAACGACTTTTCCCCGGCAGAATTGGACGCCGAGGTTGGCTACAAGAAGCTCGTCACGGTCCTCGGCGGCGGGGGTGGTGCGGGTTTCGTCTACATCGGCGGCATGCAGCGGCTGCTGGAGGCCGGTCAGGTGCCCGACTACATGATCGGCGCGTCGATCGGGTCGATCCTGGGCAGCCTGGTGGCCCGCGACCTGCCGGTGCCGATCGAGGAATACATCGCGTGGGCGAAAACGGTGTCGTACCGCGCCATTCTCGGACCCGAACGGCTGCGCCGCCGCCATAGCCTGGCCGGCATGTTCGCGCTGCGCTTCGACCAGTTCGCGCACGCAATGCTCAGCCGCGCAGACGGTCAACGGATGCGCATGTCGGACTTGGCGATTCCGCTCGACATCGTGGTCGCAGGAGTGCGCAAGCAGCCGTATTCGGCGCTGCCATCAAGGTTCCGCCGTCCCGAGTTAGCGGCACTGCAGTTGCGGTCGCTTCCCTTTCGCCCGATCGGCATCGGCCCACTGGTGGGCGCTCGGATGTGGCAGGTGGCCGCCTTCATCGACTTGCGGGTCGTCAAGCCCATCATCATTGGCGACGACGACCCGGCCCGCGACTTCGACGTCGTCGACGCGGCGTCGTTCTCGGCGGCCATTCCTGGTGTGCTGCATCACGAAACCAGCGACCCGCGGATGATCCCGATGCTCGACGAGCTATTCGAGGAAAAGGACATCGCGGCCCTCGTCGATGGCGGCACCGCGAGCAACGTCCCGATCGAACTGGCGTGGAAGCGCATCCGCGATGGGCGGCTGGGCACCCGCAATGCGTGCTACCTGGCGTTCGATTGCTTTCACCCGCAATGGGATCCGCGCCACCTGTGGCTGGTGCCGATCACCCAGGCGATCCAGCTGCAGATGGTGCGTAACCTGCCCTACGCCGATCACCTCGTCCGATTCGAGCCGACGCTGTCGCCGGCGAACCTGGCGCCCTCCGTCGCGTCGATCGATCGCGCGAGCAGGTGGGGGAGCGACAGTGTCGAGCGGGCGATCCCGGTGACTACGGCGCTGTTGCAGCCGACGTGGTGGGAGGGCGATGGCCCGCCAGTCGCCGAGCCCAAACCACGCGCGAAGTCGGTGGCGTCGCCGATGAGCGCGGTCATGGCTGCGATTCAGGTTCCGACGAATCGCTTTGCACGCTGGCGAGACCGTTACATGACGTGAGCTCCCGGTCGATCAGTCCGCTCGCCAACCGGTGGGCGGGTGCGTTGTGAATATTTGTCCGCGACACATAAACCACGCACACGACACGCGGCTGCGGGTGTGCGTGGTTTATGTCTCGGTGAGGTACTCCTGCATCCGTTGTGCGGCTTCGCTGTTGGTGGCGCCGGACCGCGCGGACGCCGTCGATGAAAAGTGGCTCGGAGGTGGACATTTCGCATAGTGGTTGGGCAGAGTGACTGGTGGGACGGACGGAGGCGACCAAAGCCGGCCGAATTCCTCGTCAGCGCGCCTCAGTTTCCTGATCCGAATCCGGGATGCCGCCGTCCTCACCGCGGCGGGCGTGACCGCGCCAGTGTCTATATCCACGCCGCGCAGCGAACGCGCCGACGACGGCGCTCACGCACCACACCGCTATCGCCGCGTAGGCCAGCGCCGACGACCGATTCCCGATCGAGGCACCCAGCGCGGTGTAGGCGAATGCCCGCGGCGCCGAACCGATGAACGAGCCAACCACCATCTGCCACAACGGAACTCCGAACGCCCCGAAAGCGTACGAGGCGAGCGCATCCGATATGCCGGGAATGAAGCGCTGACCGACGACCGCCCACAATCCGCCGCGTTCGATCAGCGCGTCGATGCGCTCGGCGCGTTCCCTTCCCACGAGGGCCCGCGCGCTGTCGCGGCCGGCCCGACGGCCAATGCGGCTCGCGACGATCGCGGTGCCCACCGCCGCACCCAGCGTCACGAACATCCCCAGCACAGGACCGAACAGAAGGCCGCTGCCCGCGGCCAGGATCGAGCCCGGCACGAACAACGCGCCGAGCGCCGCCGACACCACGACATAGGTCAGGGGTGCCGCCGGGCCCGTCGCCGAGACAACGCGCCGCACCTCCTCGATGTCGATGACCCGCTTGACGGCCACCAGGTAGAACACGCCGACTAGGAACAGGGCGAACACAGCGAGCCGCGCGAGGTGGCGCCGCCGCGACGTCGGTGCGGAATTATCGACCATGCCGACAGCGATTCTTCCGTACAGCCGGTTCACGTAGGGTCGGGAAGTGGCGAGAACCGATGACGACAGCTGGGAGATCACCGAGAGTGTCGGCGCGACGGCGCTGGGCGTAGCGGCGGCGCGGGCGGCGGCAACCGAAAGTGACGATCCGCTGATCAGCGATCCGTTCGCGCGGGTGTTTCTCGATACCGCCGGCGACGGCGAGTGGAACTGGTTTGCCGCTCCTGAGCTGCCCGCCGAGGTCGTGGACGTCGAACCAGGGTTGCCGTTGCGGATGAAGTCGATGGTCGACTACTTCGCTTCGCGGACCGCCTTTTTCGACACGTTCTTCCTCGATGCCACCAGCGCGGGCATCCGTCAGGTGGTGATCCTTGCGGCCGGCCTGGACGCACGGTCCTGGCGGCTGCCGTGGCCGGCCGGGACGATCGTCTACGAGCTCGACCAGCCCAGGGTGTTGGAGTTCAAAGCCTCGACGTTGCACGCACACGGTGCCGAGCCGACGTGCAATCGGGTCGGCGTGCCGGTGGACCTGCGCCAGGACTGGCCGGGAGTGTTGCAGCAGGCCGGGTTTGATGCCTCGGCGCCGAGTGCCTGGTCGGCTGAGGGGCTACTGATGTATTTGCCGGCATCGGCGCAAGAGTTGCTGTTCACCCGCGTTCAAGGGCTCACGGCCACCGGCAGCCGGGTCGGTGTCGAGGCGCTTGCACCCAACTTCGCCGATCCCGAGGCGATGCTGCAGCGGCGTGAGCGGATGGAGCGGGTCCGGGCGTTGATGGCCAAGGCCGACCCACAGCGTGAAATCCCGCGAACCGAAGAGCTGTGGTACTTCGAGGAACGCGAAGACGTCGGCGACTGGTGGCGTCGCCACGGCTGGCAAGTCACGGAGACACCCTCCGACGAGCTGATGGCCGGCTACGGCCGCAAACTTCCGCAGCAGATCGAGGACGCCGTCCCGCCGTATCTATTCGTGTCCGCGCACCGGCGGGGGAACTAACGTAGTCGCAGCACCCGGGTCGTCGAGCTCTCGTCGAGCTCCACGAGATCCGAGCGGGAACGTAGGAAGTCGCTGAAAGACTTGAAGCCCAAGGACTTTTCGCTGAACGACGGGTCCATCCGCTTCATCTGCGCCTTGACCACGGAGTTGTGCAGCCACTCGACGTCGTCCTTCTCCAGGCCCATCCGCAGCGCGCGCGTCAGCAGATCGGTGGCCGCGGCCTGGGGATCGGGCGGTGGCGGCTCCTCGGCGTCTTTGGTGCGACGGGTGCGTCGCTTCGTCGGGGTGGCCGCGTCGTCGGTGGGCGCCGCTTCGGGCTTGGCCACCGGAACCCCCGGCAGCGTGTCGTAGGTGACGAACTCGTCGCAGGCGGCCGCCAGCGCCCGGCTCGACGAACCGGCCACACCGACTCCCACCACGTAGCGGCCGAGCCGTTTACAGCGCTGCGCAAGCGGAATGTAGTCGGAGTCGCCGGCCACGATCACCACATGGGTGAGGTCGGGCAGCCGGAACATGTCCTCGACCGCGTCGACCGCCAATCGGATGTCGGCGCCGTTCTTGCCGTAGGCCGCTGCCGGGAACAGCTGCACCAGATCGACCGCGCGGCCCACCAGCTGTTCGCGGTAGCCGGTGTTGACCTCGGCCGACCAGTCTGCGTACGCGCGGGTGAGTACCAGCGTCCCGAACGACGACGCGAAGTCGATGACGGCGCCGACGTCGACGGTGGCCCGCGCCAACCGATCCACCTGCTTGTCGAGGCCCTTGGCCTTGTCCTTCTGGAACGAATTGCGTCCATGCACTTGGTCGTAGCGCGAGATCACAATGTTGTCGAAGTCGAGGTAGACCGCCACGCGGCCCGCACCGGGATCCGTCATGACCCCAGTCTTGACCATCGGCTGCGGCGTAAGTCCGGAATGCGCGTATCGGCGCCTAGCGCTTCAGCATGCGCGCAAGGACCGGCAAGGCCAACGGAGTCGGTATGAACCGGGAGGACCCCAGCGCCAATCGCACGTGCGGTCCGCCCGGCACCACCGACGCGCGGCCATGGTCGGCGGCATTCAGCGCGTCGGCGACCACCCGCTCGGCGGGAACGTGGGTGAACGACGGTAGCCGGGCGACCAGGTAATCGGCGTCGTTGGTGGCCTGAAACTCTGTGGGCACCGGGCCGGGGCAGACCGCGGTGACCGTCACACCGGTGCCGCCCACTTCGGCGTTCACCGCCTCCGACAACCACAGCACATACGCTTTCGCGGCGGCGTAGCCGGCGTTGTACGGCGACGGCTGGAATCCCGACACCGACGACAGGTTGATGATCGCGCCGCGACCGCGATCGACCATGCCCGGCAGATAGCGCAGCATCAGGTCCGCCACCGCCTCGACGTCGACGCGCAGCATCTGCAGTTCCTTGTCGCGACCCTCCGCGCCGAACTTCGTGTAGATGCCCAGGCCCGCATTGTTCACCAGCACGTCGACCTCGGCGCCCAGCTCGTCGATCCGTGCGGCCAGCCGGTCCCGGTCCTGCGGAACCGCGAGATCGGTCCCCACCGCGACCGCGTGCTTCTCGCCGCCGAGTTCCGTGCACAACTTCTGCAGCCGGTCCTCCCGGCGGGCGGTGACGACGACGCGGTAGCCGCGGGCCACGAGTTGACGGGCGAATTGTTCACCTATGCCTGAGGACGCCCCCGTGACCAGGGCGACCGATCCTGCGGATGGCGGCGGAAGTGTCATGCAGGGCGAGCCTAGGTGGCCTTGCATCCCATCGCAAGCCTTGCCATCGAATAGCACTGTGCTGCAAGGCTTATCCGGCTGGGATGCGTGCTCGACCGAGTCTGCGCTGAACGCATCGAAACTGCGCACAGAGTGTGCCGAAGGAACGTCTTCTAGCACTGAGTGCAGTCTCGATAATCCTGCGCGCTTGGGCCTTCCCTCAGACCGGCGGACATCCAGCACGAAGATAAGTGGTCTGGCCACTTGACGTCCGACCTCCGACCAGCCACACTGAGCGCATGGCGCTGCAGCCGGTGACTCGTCGATCGGTGCCCGAGGAGGTTTTCGAGCAGATCACCGCCGACGTGCTCAGCGGGGAGATGCAGCCCGGCGAGGCCTTGCCCAGCGAGCGCCAGTTGGCTGACGTTCTCGGGGTATCCCGGCCCGCTGTCCGCGAGGCGCTTAAGCGGCTTTCGGCGGCCGGTCTGGTTGAAGTGCGCCATGGCGGCGTCACCACCGTACGCGACTTCCGACGGCATGCCGGCCTGGACCTGCTGCCCCGGTTGCTGTTTCGCAATGGCGAGCTCGACATCTCCGTTCTCCGCAGCATTCTCGAGGCCCGGCTGCGAAACGGTCCGAAGGTCGCGGAACTGGCGGCCGAACGGCACGAACCCGAGTTGGCGGAATTGCTCGAGGATTCGCTGCGTGCGCTGGAGATCGAGAAGGATCCGAGCGAGTGGCAGCGTCATGTGCTCACTTTCTGGGATCACGTGGTCGACGGCGCCGGTTCGATCGTATATCGGTTGATGTACAACGCATTTCGCGCCACATATGAGCCGGCGCTCCCTGTCCTGGCCGGCGCAACGACCGCTGAGGTCAAGCGTCCGGATGCGTATCGGAAACTGGCCGATGCGATCTGCTCGAGTGATCCCGCTGGAGCCAAGAAAGCCGCCGAAGAATTGCTCGAAGTCGCGAACACCAGCGTGCTGGCCGGACTCGACAGCCCGGGGAATCGACGATGAGCACCGCCACCGTGATCACCACTTATCTCCGCGGCCAGATCCAGCCCGGGGTAGACGCGGTCGGCGGGTTCTACCGGACCTGCGTCCTGACCGGCAAAGCGCTGTTTCGACGGCCCTTCCAGTGGCGTGAGGCGATCGAGCAGGGCTGGTTCATTACGAATGTCTCGTTGCTGCCAACCCTCGCGGTCTCGATTCCGCTGACAGTGCTCATCATCTTCACGCTCAACATCCTGCTGGCCGAGTTCGGCGCCGCCGACATTTCAGGCGCGGGTGCGGCGCTGGGCGCGGTGACACAGCTGGGCCCGCTGACCACCGTGCTGGTGATTGCCGGCGCCGGGGCCACCGCCATCTGCGCCGACCTGGGTGCCCGCACCATCCGCGAGGAGATCGACGCGATGGAGGTCCTCGGCATCGACCCCATCCACCGGCTGGTGGTGCCCCGCGTCGTTGCCGCGACGATCGTCGCCACCCTGCTCAACGGCGCGGTGATAACCATCGGCCTGGTCGGCGGTTTCGTCTTCGGCGTCTTCATCCAGCACATTTCGGCCGGCGCCTATGTCGGCACGCTCACCCTGGTCACCGGCTTGCCCGAGGTGGTCATCTCGGTGGTCAAGTCGGCCACGTTCGGAACGATCGCCGGCCTGGTGGGTTGTTATCGCGGCCTCACCACGAAGGGCGGTCCCAAGGGCGTGGGCACCGCCGTCAACGAGACGCTGGTGTTGTGCGTGATCGCGCTGTTCGCGGTCAACGTGGTGCTGACCACGATCGGCGTGCGATTCGGGACAGGGCGCTGACGTGTCGACGCGAGCCGTCCTGCGCGCCCGCTACCCGCGGACCGCCGCCAACGTCAACCGCTATGGCGGCGGTGCGGTCCGAAGGCTTGAGCAGATAGGGATTTTCGCGAGGTTCACGCGGATCAGCGTCATGCAGATAGGGTGGGCGCTGCACCGCTACCGCAGGGAGACGCTGCGGCTCACCGCGGAGATCGGCATGGGCACCGGCGCGATGGCCGTGATCGGTGGCACGGTCGCGATCATCGGGTTTGTGACGCTGTCCGGCAGCTCGCTGATCGCCATCCAGGGCTTCGCGTCGCTGGGCAACATCGGTGTCGAGGCGTTCACCGGATTCTTTGCGGCACTGGCCAATACGCGCGTCGCCGCGCCCATCGTCTCCGGTGTGGCGCTGGCCGCCACGGTCGGCGCCGGCGCGACCGCCCAGTTGGGTGCCATGCGGATCAGTGAGGAGATCGACGCGCTCGAAGTCATGGGCATCAAGTCGATTTCGTTTTTGGTCTCCACTCGGATTTTGGGCGGGTTGGTGGTGATCGTGCCGCTGTACGCGCTGGCCCTCGACATGGCTTTCACGTCCGGCCAGGTGGTCACGACGATCTTCTATGGACAGTCGAACGGCACCTACGAGCACTACTTCCGCACCTTCCTGCGTCCCGAGGATGTGGGTTGGTCGGTCGTGCAGGTCGTCATCATTGCGGTGGTCGTGATGACCACCCATTGCTACTACGGGTACACCGCCAGCGGCGGCCCAGTCGGTGTCGGCCAGGCAGTCGGACGATCGATGCGATTTTCGCTGGTCTCGGTGGTGGTGGTTGTCCTGCTGGCCGAGTTGGCGCTCTACGGCGTCGACCCGAACTTCAACCTCACGGTGTGACCGCCATGACGACGCTGCTGACGCGGAAGAGCCGACGGGTCCTCCTGTACGTGGAGGGTGTGGTCTTGCTGTCGGTCGGCGCGTTGGTTCTCGTGTTGGTGTACATGCAGTTTCGCGGGGATTTCACGCCCAAGACCGAGCTGACCTTGGTGGCTTCGCGGGCGGGGCTGGTGATGGAACCGGGAGCGAAAGTCACCTTCAACGGGGTGGGAATCGGCAGGGTGGCCAGCATCTCGGAGATCGAGCGTGATCGCAGCCCGGCAGCGAAGCTGGTGTTGGAGGTTAATCCGAAGTACGTCAAGCTGATTCCGGCCAACGTGGTGGCCAGCATCGAGGCGGCAACCCTGTTCGGCAATAAGTATGTGTCGTTGTCGTCACCGGAAAACCCGCAGCCCCAACGGATCTCGTCGCACGGCGTGATCGATGTGCGGTCGGTGACCACCGAGTTCAACACGCTGTTCGAGACGATCACCTCGATCGCCGAGAAGGTAGATCCGATCGAACTCAACGCCACGTTGTCCGCGCTGGCGCAGGCCCTGGACGGGCTGGGCGACCGCTTCGGAGCGTCGCTGGTCAATGGCAATCAGATTCTCGAGCACTTGAACCCGCGAGTGAAGCAGCTCGGTTACGACGTGCGGCGGTTGGCGGATCTCGGTGACATCTACACCCGTGCCTCGCCGGATTTGTGGGCCTTTCTGCAGAACGCTCTGACCACGGCCCGCACACTGACGAGGCAACAGGGGGATCTGGATGCGGCGTTGTTGGCGGCGGTGGGCGTGGGCAAGACCGGCGAAGACATCTTCGCCAGGGGCGGGCCTTATCTGGCACGCGGGGCCGCCGACCTGGTACCCACGGCCGAGCTGCTCGACACCTACAGCCCCGCGCTGTTCTGCACGATCCGCAACTTTCGCGACGCTGCGCCACTGATCCTGAATGCGGCCGGCGGCAATGGCTATTCGCTGGCGGCCGCCGGGGCGATTTTGCCGGCGCCCAACCCCTATGTCTATCCGGACAACCTGCCGCGGGTGAACGCTCGCGGCGGACCCGGTGGGCGGCCGGGCTGCTGGCAGACGATCACCCGGGATTTGTGGCCGGCGCCGTATCTGGTGATGGACACGGGCGCCAGCATCGCGCCGTACAACCACCTCGGACTCGGGCAGCCACTGCTCGGCGAATACGTCTGGGGACGCCAATTTGGGGAGAACACGATAAACCCATGAAAACCACTGGCACAGCAGTAAAACTCGGCATCTTGTGGCTGGTTCTGTTGATGTTCACCGTGGTGATCGTCGTCGTGTTCGGGCAAGTGCGCTTCGATCGCACGACCGGGTATTCCGCGGTGTTCACCAATGCCAGCGGGCTACGCAAGGGGCAGTTCGTCCGCGCAGCGGGGGTGGAGGTCGGCAAGGTCTCCAAGGTGACGCTGGTAGACGGGGACAAGCGGGTGTTGGTGGACTTCAACTTGGATAGCTCGCTGCGGCTGGACAAGGCGACGACCGCGTCGATCCGCTATCTCAACCTGATCGGCGACCGCTACCTGGAACTCAAGCGCGGCGACACCGGTCAGCTGCTGGCGCCGGGCGGCACGATCCCGCTTGAGCACACCCAGCCGGCGTTGGATCTCGACGCTCTGATCGGGGGATTCCGTCCGCTTTTCAAGTCGCTGGACCCGGACAAGGTCAACAGGATCGCTCAGTCGATCATCACCGTGTTCCAGGGGCAGGGCGCCACCATCAGCGACATCCTCGACCAAACCGCTTCACTCACCGCAACGTTGGCCGACCGGGACCAGGCGATAGGCGAGATCATCAACAACCTGAACACCGTGCTGGCGACCACCGTCAAGCACGAGAAGGAGTTCGACGGAACGGTCGACAAGTTAGAGGTGCTGATCACCGGGCTGAAGAACAGGGCCGATCCCTTGGCCGCGGCGGTAGCTCACATCAGCAACGCCGCGGGAACCCTGGCCGACCTGCTGGGTGAGGACCGGCCGTTGCTGCACAGCACCGTCGAACACCTCGAGGTCATCCAGCAGTCGCTGATAAACAATCTGCCGACTCTCGACGACGTATTGCGCAAGCTGCCGGGCGCATACCGGATCATCGGCCGTGCCGGCGGCACCTACGGCGACTTCTTCAATTTCTACCTGTGCGACCTCTCGTTGAAAGTCAACGGATTACAGCCCGGTGGTCCGGTACGCACCATCAAGCTCTTCGGACAGCCCACCGGGAGGTGCACGCCGCAATGAGGACGCTGACGGAATTCAACCGTGGACGTGTGGGGTTGATGGGCGTGCTGGTCACCGTGCTCGTTGTTGCTGTGGGGCAAACCTTTACCAGTGTGCCGATGCTGTTCGCCACGCCCATCTACTATGCGGAGTTCGCCGACACGGGCGGCATCAACACGGGCGACAAGGTGCAAATCGCCGGGGTGGAAGTCGGTCTGGTGCGCTCCCTGGCGATCCGCGGCAACAGGGTCGCGGTCGGATTCACGTTGGCCGGCAGGACGATCGGGTCGCAAAGCCGAATCGCGATCCGCACCGACACCATTCTCGGCCGCAAGAACATGCAGATCGAACCGCGCGGCTCAGAGCCCTTGCGGCCCAACGATTTCCTTCCGGCGGCGCAAACCACCACGCCATACCAGGTCTACGACGCTTTCGTCGATGCCACTAAGGCGGCGACGGGCTGGGACATCGAGGCCACCAAACGGTCACTGAAGGTGTTGTCGGAGACCTTCGATCAGACTGCTCCGCATCTAAGCGCCGCCCTCGATGGTGTCAAGGCATTCTCCGACACCGTCGGCCGGCGTGGCGAGCAGCTCAAGCAACTGCTGGCGAACGCCAGCAAGATCGCGCGCGTGCTCGGCGACCGCCGCGGCCAGTTCAACGGGCTGCTGGTCAACGCCGACACCCTCCTGTCCGCGTTCAGGCAACGCAGCCAGGCGCTGAGCATTCTGCTGAGCAACGTGTCGGACGTGTCAGCCCAGGTGTCCGGCCTGATCAACGAGAACCCCAACCTCAACCATGTGCTGCAGCAGTTGAGCACTGTCAGCGACGAACTGGTCAAGCGCAAGAACGACCTGGCCGATGTGCTGATACTGCTCAGCAGATACACCGCATCCCTGACCGAAGCCGTCGCTTCCGGGCCGTACTTCAAGGCGATCGTGGCGAACCTGCTGCCCTACCAGATTCTTCAGCCGTGGGTTGACGCGGCGTTCAAAAAGCGGGGCATCGACGCGGAGAACTTCTGGCGCAGCGCCGGGCTGCCCGAGTTCCGGTGGCCAGACCCCAACGGCACCCGGTTCCCCAACGGCGCGCCGCCGCCGGCGCCGCCGGTGCTGGAGGGCACGCCGGATCATCCGGGGCCGGCCGTCCCGCCCGGATCGCCGTGCTCCTACACGCCTGGGCCCGGCGCGGCGCCGCGGCCCGAGAATCCGCTGCCCTGCGCGGGCGCCGCCATCGGCCCGTTCGGCGGCCCCGCCTTCCCGGCGCCGCTCGACGTCGAGACTTCGCCGGCAAACCCCGATGGGCCGATGCCGGCACCCGGCATCGCGATCGCGGGCCGGCCGGGTGAGGCGCCGCCGAACGTTCCCGGCGGGCCGGTGCCGTTGCCGGCGCAGGTGCCTCCCGGCGCACGCACCGGGCAGCTGGCACCGGCCGGCCCGACGCCGCCACCGTCGACGTTCGCGCCGGGCCTGCCGCCGGGCCCCGCCGCACCACCGGGACCGGGGCCGCAGCTGCCGGCGCCGTTCATCACGCCCGGCGGAACGGGAGGTAGCAGCCAATGAGCACCATCTTCGACATCCGCAGCCTTCGACTCCCGAAAGTGTCGCGCAAGGCAGTGCTCGCCGGGGCGTTGGCAATTGTGTTGGCCCTCATCGCACTTGTCGCCGGAGTGCAGCTGTACCGGAAGCTGACCAACACCAGCGTTGTCGCGTATTTTTCCGAGACTCTCGCGCTGTACCCGGGCGACAAGGTTCAGATCATGGGTGTGCGGGTCGGTTTGATCGATAAGATCGAACCGGCCGGGGACAAGATGCGGGTCACCTTCCACTACGGCAACAAGTACAAGGTGCCCGCCAACGCCACCGCGTCGATACTCAACCCCAGCCTGGTGGCTTCGCGCACCATCCAGCTGTCACCGCCCTACACCGACGGGCCGGTGCTGAAGGACGGCGCGGTAATCCCGGTCGAGCGCACCCAGGTTCCCGTCGAGTGGGATCAGCTGCGCGATTCCATCAATGGGATCCTCCGGCAGCTCGGTCCAACACCGCAGCAGCCGGAGGGCCCGTTCGGTGAGCTCGTCGAATCGGCCGCGAACAACCTGGCCGGCAAGGGCAAGCAGATCCACGACACGTTGAACAGCCTGTCGGAAGCCTTGACCGCGCTGAACGACGGCCGTGGGGATTTCGTCTCGATCACCCGCAGCCTGGCGCAATTCATCGGCGCGCTGTACCAGAACGACCGACAGTTCGTCGCCCTCAACGACAACCTGGCCCAGTTCACCGACTGGTTCACCAAATCCGACCACGACGTGGCCGACACGGTTCAGCGGGTCGACGACGTGCTCGGTGTTGCCCGAAAGTTTCTGAACGACAACAGGTCCGCGCTGGGCCACGACGCAAACAACCTGGCTGACGCGACTACCGCCCTCCTGCAACCCGAGCCGCGCGACGGCCTGGAAACGGCCTTGCACGTGCTGCCCACCTTCGCGGGCAACTTCAACAACATCTACTATCCGGCGCACAGCACGCTGGTGGGGACATTCGTATTCCCGAACTTCGCCAACCCGATTCAATTCATCTGCAGTTCCATTCAGGCCGGCAGCCGACTTGGCTATCAGGACTCGGCCGAGCTGTGCGCACAGTATCTGGCGCCGGTTCTGGACTCCATCAAGTTCAATTACCTGCCGTTCAGCGCGAACCCTTTCAGCTCGGCGAACACTTTGCCCAAGGAGGTCGCCTACTCCGAAGAGCGGCTGCGCCCACCCCCCGGGTACAAGGACACCACCGTCCCGGGGATCTTCTCGCCGGACACACCGTTTTCGTATGGCAACCACGAACCGGGCTGGGTGGTCGCGCCCGGGATGCAGGGCACGCAGGTTCAGCCGTTTACGGCGAACATGCTGACCCCGGAGTCGCTGGCCGAGCTGATGGGTGGTCCGGACATCGCGCCCCCGCCGCCGGGAACCAACCTGTCGGGACCGCCGAACGCCTACGACGAGTCCAATCCGCCTGCGCCGCCGTGGTTTCCGCAGCCGGCACGGCCGGGGCCGGGCCGGTGAAGCGCGTGATCGTCGGCACCGGTCGCGGCGGACTGGTGTTCGTGCTGTCAGCGCTGATGTTGACGTCGTGCACCTGGCGCGGGATCGCCAACGTGCCGCTGCCATTCGGCCGTGTTACGGGTCCGGATCACATGATGATCTACGTGCAGATGCCCGACACGCTGGCGCTGAACACCAACAGCCGGGTGAGGGTCGCCGACGTATGGGTCGGCACGGTGCGTGACATCAGGCTGAAGAACTGGGTCGCGACCCTGACGCTGGACCTCGATCCGACCGTGAAGCTACCGGCAAACGCGACCGCCAAGATCGGTCAGACCAGCCTGCTGGGCACCCAGCACGTCGAACTGGCCGCGCCGAAAAACCCGTCGCCGCAGCCATTGAAGAGCGGCGACACCATCGGACTGGCGAACTCTTCGGCCTACCCCACGGTCGAACGGACGTTGGCAAGCGTCGCGGTCATCCTCACCGGTGGCGGCATCGCGAACCTCGACGTGATTCAGACCGAGATCCTCAAGGCCCTTGACGGCCATGTCGATCAGGTCCGCGAATTCCTCAGGCGGCTAGACACATTCACCGCCGAACTGAACCGCCAACACGACGACCTCACCCGCGCAATCGATTCGACCAACCAACTCCTGACCATCATTGCGAACCACAACGACACGCTGGATCGGGTGCTCACCGACATCCCACCGCTGATCAGGCATTTCGCCGACACGCGCGAATTGTTTGCCGACGCCACCGAATCCCTGGGGCGGTTCAGCGACGTCGCCAACCGGGCGCTGGCGGATACCCAGCCCAACCTTCACCCGGACCTGCAGTCGTTGCAGCGACCGCTCATTCAACTCGGCCGGGCCTCGCCGCTCATCGTTGACGCGTTGCGGTTGGGTCTCACAGCGCCGTTCAACATCGACGGTGTCCCGAAATTGATCCGCGGCGACTTCGTCAACGTGTCGGCCGGGCTAGACCTGACGCTCAGCGCCCTCGATAACGCGCTGCTGAGCGGAACGGGACTCTCGGGCATGTTGCGAGCGCTCGAGCAGGCGTGGGGACGGGATCCGGCCACCATGATCCCGGATGTCCGCTATACACCGAACCCGAACGACGCCCCGGGAGGGCCGCTGGTGGAAAGGGGCGAGTGAGAGATGCTGACCCGCCTTATCAAAACCCAGCTGGTGTTGTTGGTGGTGCTGGCGGTTGCCGCGGTGCTGGTCCTGGGCTGGTACTTCCTGCGGATACCAAGCCTTGTCGGCGTCGGTCGATACACGCTCTATGCCGAATTGCCGCAGTCCGGCGGGCTGTATCGAACCGCCAACGTCACGTACCGCGGCATCACCATAGGCAAGGTCACTAACGTCGAACCGACCCAGCGCGGCGCCCGGGCGACGATGAGCATCGACAACGGCTACCAGATCCCCACCGACGCGTCGGCCAACGTGCACTCCGTGTCGGCGGTCGGCGAGCAGTACCTCGACCTGGTGTCGACCCGCACCGGCGGTCCCTACCTTCAGAACAACCAGACGATCACCAAGAGCACGGTCCCCAGCCAGATCGGCCCGGCGCTCGATGCCGCCAACCGCGGATTGGCGGTGCTGCCCAAGGACAAGGTGGCGTCACTGCTCCACGAGGCGTCACAGGCTCTGGGTGGGCTGGGACCGTCGCTTCGGCGCCTGGTCGACGCCACCCAGGGAATCAGCCACGACTTCAGGGGCAGCATCGACGACATCGACGACATCATCGCGCGTTCGGCACCCATCATCGACAGCCAGGTCAATTCCGGTGACGACATTGGGCATTGGGCTGCCAACCTCAACACCCTGGCCGCACAGACCGCGCAGCAGGATCAAGCGATTCGTCGCCTTCTGGCCGGCGCAGTGCCGACCGCCGATCAGGTCAACGCCACGTTCGGCGACGTGCAGGAATCACTTCCGCAGGCGCTGGCCAATCTCGAGGTCGTGATCGACATGCTCAAGCGCTACCACAACGGCGTCGAGCAGGCGTTGGTGTTCTTGCCGCAATCCGCCGCGATCGCCCAGTCGGTTACCTCGGAGTTTCCCGGCCAGGCGGCACTCGGCCTCGGCGCCCTGTCCCTCAACCAGCCACCGCCGTGTCTGACCGGCTTCCTGTCGGCATCGGAGTGGCGGCCGCCGGCCGACACCAGCACCGCGTCGCTACCGAGCGGCACCTACTGCAAGATCCCGATGGACGCCCAGAATGTGGTCCGTGGGGCACGCAACTACCCATGCGCGGACGTGCCCGGCAAGCGGGCCGCCTCACCGCGGGAGTGCCGCAGCGACAAACCTTATGTGCCGCTGGGTACCAACCCGTGGTACGGAGACCCGAATCAGATCCTCACCTGCCCCGCGCCGGCCGCGCGGTGCGACCAGCCGGTGAAACCGGGTCTGGTGATCCCGGCGCCGTCGGTCGACAACGGCCTCAACCCGCTGCCCGCAGATCGGCTGCCGGGCACACCGCCGCCGGTCAGCGATCCGCTGCAGCGACCGGGATCGGGCACCGTCCAGTGCAATGGGCAGCAACCCAACCCGTGCATTTACACCCCGAGCGCGGTTGGCGCTGCTATCTACGACGTGCAGAGCGGCAAGGTCGTGGGGCCCGACGGCGTGGTCTATTCCGTTGAGAACTCACGCAATATCGGAGACGAGGGATGGAAGGAGATGCTGGCACCGACCGGCTGAGATCCTGAAAAGTTGCTACGCGAAGGGCATTTCGCGGCCCGGGTCACCACCCGACTTATCGTCCTTCGATGCGCGCTCCTAGCGCGCCTCCTGCAATCGCTGCCGTAGTCCGCTCGCCCGCACCGCCCTCCGCCCGATGGCGGCGCGAACCTCGGTTTCCGAGCCGACCACCGTAGCCTTGGCTTTAGCCCGGGTCACCGCGGTATAGAAAAGCTCCCGGGTCAGCAACCGCGAATCCTCAGGCGGCATAAGAACTGTCACTTCGGCCGCCTGGCTGCCCTGGCTTTTGTGAATTGTCATCGCGTGCATCGTCTCGATGTCGGCCAGGCGGCTGGTTGCGAAGTCAAGCGGGCCGGAGGCGCCGGCGATGAACGCCCGCATACCCTCCGGGCCGGCGACCACGACGCCAGTGTCGCCGTTGTAGACCCGCAGGCCGTAGTCGTTGGCCGTCACCAGCAGCGGGCGTCCGGCGTACCACGGTGACCATGCCGGCTGACCCGTCTCCTCGGCCAGCCAGCGCTGCACCTGCTGGTTCCAGTACTGCACACCGAAAGGGCCGCGCCGATGCGCGCACAGCAGCCGGTGTTCGTCCAGTGTGGCCAGCGCTATCTCGACGGCGCCGGCCACCGCGGCCTCGCGTAGCCGCAACGCATGCGGCAGCAGGATTGCGCGCAATGACATAGTGGGGTCGGCGTCCTCGATGAACTCAAGGTGCTCGCCACCCGAGCGTAGCTGTGCCACAACGCGATCTGCGTCGCCGACCCGGATCGCCTCGGCGAGGTTCCCAATTGTCTGGCCGAACCGGTGCGGCGTTCGCAGTGCCGCGACCCGCACGTCGTCCCGGGCGGACAGGCCGTCGACGAGATCCGCCAGCACCGCACCTGCTTCTACCGATGCCAACTGGTCGGCATCCCCGACTAGAATCAGCCGGGCGTCCGGGCGTACCGCCTCCAGCAACCGGGCCATCATTGTCAATGACACCATTGACGTTTCGTCGACGACGATCACGTCGTGCGGCAGGCGGTTGCCCCGGTTGTGGCGAAAGCGCACCGACGTGTCCGGACGGCTGCCAAGCAGCCGATGCAGTGTCACCGCATGCAGGCCGGAAAGCCGTTCGCGGTCAACGCTGTCGAGTTTGTCGACTTCGGCTGCCACGGCTTCGGACAACCGGGCCGCGGCCTTGCCGGTGGGCGCGGCCATCGCGATCCGTAGACGGGTCGTCCCGGACCTAGCCGCCATCTCGGCGAGCAGAGCCAACAGCCGCGCCACCGTGGTGGTCTTACCTGTACCCGGGCCGCCGGTCAGAACGGTGACCGCTTGCGACACCGCTATTTCGGCCGCCGTCCGCTGCTCTTCGAAGCCCGCCGGGAACAGTCGCGCAAAGCCAGACAGTTCCGGTTGCTCCGCTGGAACCGACAGTGTGAGCAGGTCGGTGCAGACTTGCTCTTCCTCGCGCCAGTACCGATCAAGGTAAAGCAGCCGGTCGTCATACAGGCGCAACACGGGTGGATCGCCGATTAAGCGGCTCGCCCGCAGCGCCGTCAGCCAGCTACCGGGCTGGGGCCAGGGCAGCTCCGGAACGCCCGCCTCGTCGGCCACTGTCGTCAGGTCGAAACACACCGACCCGCCGCGCAACGCCCGGGCCGCGAGTGCCACCGCCAGGATGACGCTGTGATCGGTCTCTTCGGCCAGCACGGTAACGCGTTGCGCGACATGCACGTCGGCGGATTCCAGCACCCCAGCTTCGTTGAATGGGCGCAACGCGTCGCCGGCGCAGGAGGCTACCCGCCAGTCCAGCGGATCGTCGATGTCGGTGCTGTTCATCCTGACCGACCTTCCCGCCGACCCTCGTCCAGCAAGTCCGACAGCGCCACCACCATCGAGGCGGGCGGTTGCCAGCTGAAAACTCCACAGGGATGGCCGTCGACCGTAGGGGTTTGGGGCCCGCACATCCCCCGCACGAATAGATACAAGACACAGCCCAGATGTTGGGAAGGCTGGTAGTCGGGTTGACGCCATCGCAAGAAACGATGCAGCACAACGGTATACAGCAGCGCCTGCAAGGGGTAGTCGGAATGCAACATCGCTTCGGTCAATCGGCCGAAACGATAGTCGGCCGCGGTGGCACCAAGCATGTTGGTTTTGTAGTCGACTACCACGTAGCGTTGCCGCGGCAGGCGCAGCACGACGTCGATCGAGCCGGACAGGTAACCGCGCAGCGACTGGCCACCGAGAGCATTCGACATCAACCGATCGCTGTAACTCGCCAACGGGTCGTCGGCCGCAAGGTGCTCACGAACGAGCGCACCGACATCCGCGAGCCGAACCGGCGGAACCGAACGCCGAATATCGCCACCCGTCAGCGGAATTTCGAAGTCCAGCTCCCGCAACCGATCCCGCAGACCAATCTGGCGCAAAGTCAGACCGTCCGTCAGCGGGCCCAGAGGAGTGTCGTGCATGGGCACTAACGCCGACGCCAACGTCGCGGAGTCGGCATCAACGGGCCACCACATCGAATGAACGCGCACGTGGTCTTCCAGCTCTGCGGCGAGATCGGGGGCGAACGGATCGGCGGTTTCCAGCACGGCGTGCACGAGCGACCCGAAGGTTGCGCCAGCCGGCAATTCCGACATAGGGGAAACGACGTCGGCCTCGGCGGACAGCGCCTCCGACGTGGCGGCCATCGCGGCGTCGTCGATCTCGTCGTCGCGTGTCGACGTTTCCGGTTCGCTGCTGACGCCGGAATCGTAGGACTCCTCCGCGTTACGCACCAGCGCCGAATACGAGGTGCGTCGCCAGGTGGTGTCGATCGAACGGTGAAAGTGCCGCACTGCCAGCTGGATTGATGGCGTCGGCCGGTGGAACGTCGCGGCCTCGACCACCGACGCTTCTTCGATCACCGGGCCGCCGGCGGCTTCCCATGTCCGAAAGCAGGCCATTGCTTCGTCCTCTGAAAGCGTCTTGGGCGTGCAGGCATCCTGGATCTCGGCCTGTCCCGGGCGCCGCCCCCGCAACAGCCGCGACAGTCCGCCGTTCGGCTCGTCCTTCGCTGGTGCCCACCACGCCACCACTTGCGACTGCGCTCGCGTCAGCGCGACATACGTCAGCCGAATGTCGTTGCGGGCCGCCTCGGCGCGGCTGAACGCCTCGATGCGCCACCTGTCGGGGCCCCCAGGGCCGCCGATGTCCAGGCACCGAATGTCGTTGTCGTCGTGGTAGAGCGGAATGTCCTCGATGAAGACGTGCCGATTGAACGCAAACGGCAGGTAGACGATCGGGAACTGTAATCCCTTGGCCCCCCACACTGTCAGGATCTGTACCGCCGCGGCATCACTGTCGATCCGACGGCTGCGTTCGGGTGCTCCGGCACGCTCCGCGCATTGCCGGCGGAGCCAATCGCGCAGTGCCGGCAATGTCATCCGTTCGCGGTGGGCCACCGCGTGCAGCAGCTCGGCGATGTGACCCAGGTCGGTCATGGTGCGCTCACCGCCCTGCTCGGCAAGCACGCGCCGGCCCATGCCGGCCAGCTGCGCGGCCTCCAACACCGCAGCCGGTCCGCGATCACGCAATTCGTCGGCCCAGTCCCGCAGCGTGGCAGCCACCTCGTCGGTGAGGTTATCGCCGCCGGCGGCCAGGTCACTGGCCGTCTTGCCGAAGAACACCGTCGCGGCCGCGGCTCGCACCAGTCCGGCGCGGTGCGTCTGATCAAATGCATCCAACAGGAACAGCCATTCCTTGGCCGCCTCGGCGGCGAACACGTCGCCGTCGCCGGTATAGACGGCAGGAATTCCGGCTTGCGTCAACGCGGTCTGGCAGGGCCGGGCGTCCTTGCCGGATTCGACGATGACCGCGATGTCACCGGCATGGATCCGGTGTCCGTCGAAGGAGGCGTCGCTGGCCAGCAGGGCGCCGATGTCGGCGGCGAGATCGGCCGAGATGTGGCGACGCAGTCGGTCGATCGGGATGGTTCGGTTCTGGTCGCACCCTAATGCGGCGCGGCTGACGACCCGGAGCCTAAACGGTTCATTGTGCGGCGCGTTCTGCAGCCGATGGCCCGCCACGTGCGCCTCGATGTCGCGCACCACTATGTTGGGGTCGCCGAGTGCGGCCCCAAACAACAGCTTTTGCAGGCTGTCGACAAGCACTTTGTCGCTCCGCCAGTTCACGCTCAGCGTGCGGCGCTCGCCAGCCGTCGCTGCGGCACGCAGATAGGTGTAGATGTCCCCGCCGCGAAAACCGTAGATCGCCTGTTTGGGATCGCCGATCAGCACCAGCCTGGAGTGGCCGTTGAAGGCGCGATCGATGACCTGCCATTGAATGGGATCGGTGTCTTGGAATTCGTCGACCATGACGATCGACCAGCGGCGGCGCATCCAGTCGGACGCCGCCGAATCCGGGGACCCCGGTCGGCTTTCCAAAGCATGGGCCAGCCGGTTGAGTAGGTCGTTGTAGCTGAAGATGCCGAGCCGACGCTTGCGCAGTTCGAGCTGGTCCAACACGTCGGTGGCGAATCGCATCCGCACCCCGGCAACGGATTGCGGGTCGGGGTGCTGCGGCCGCAGCTGCGCGCACGGATCCTCCACGATCGCGCGGGCCAGTGCCAGCGCTTCGTGATGGCTAAGGGCTACCTCATCGCGCTGCGATCCGAAATGCGCAAGATACAGGTCGTCTACGATTTGCCCGACCAAATCCTCGAGGCTTTCCACCAGTGTGGCGCCAGTATCCGCATCACCGGCAACACCAAGCGATTTAAGCACCAGATGACAAAACTGGTGCGTGGTGCAGATGGTGGCGGCGTCGAAGTCCGCGAGCGCATCGCGCAGCCGCCCGCACCGCTCGCCGCGCTCG
>Ga0310914_10000558_pt1 | contig 22143 bp, 20 predicted proteins | sample GREbulkMGAN108_FD_203450 | JGI IMG/M metagenome (GOLD analysis project Ga0310914, IMG submission 203450) | Lab enrichment of tropical soil microbial communities from Luquillo Experimental Forest, Puerto Rico - GRE.bulkMG.AN108 | ecosystem: Environmental > Terrestrial > Soil > Tropical forest >... | reverse complement strand
CGATGGAGAAGCGTCAGCCTGCACCAGACGATTAGTGACAAGATAGTGCTCAACTTCTTCGCCGCTCACATCCGGTAGCATTGCTCCGTTGATTTCGACGCAGGGAGAAAGTGGTTGACCACTCTTTTGCTCCATTTCCCAACGAAAAGCCGGATTCTTGATGATGTCCTTTTCTTCGTACGGCAGATCGTATTTTTTCAGAACTGCCCGGACCCCATTGCTCCATCCGCAAGAGGTTTTTAGATAAGCGACAATTTGCGGTTTATCCATAATATTGGTCCAACGATTATACGATAACTGATTGTTGCAAACAAAAAATGCGCCCGGCGCCGCTGTGGAACGCCAGTCTGGCTAGAATCATTGAAAAGCAAAACTAATCGGGTATTATCGGCGCCGGTCACCCGGACGGTACTCTTCCTCGGCCGCCTGGAAAGCTTGTTCAAGGCCCACCATGTCCTCGCCGGGACGCAGGCTGTCAAAGGCCTCCGTTTCGCGGCGAAGCTCTTCGTCGGAGTAATGAGCAGCCTTGATCGAGAGACCGATGCGGCGCTCTGCTTTATCAACCTTAATGACACGGGCCTCCACTTCTTGCCCCACCTTCAATACATCCTTGACCTTTGCGACGTGTTCTTCGCTTAGCTGCGAAATGTGAACCAATCCATCAATGTCGTCCTGCAGCTGAACAAAAGCGCCAAAGCTGGCCAGTTTCGTTACTTTTCCGTGCACCAGGTCCCCGATCTTGTATTTCTGATCGATTTCCTTCCAGGGATCGGAATCGATTTGTTTCACTCCGAGGCTGATTCGCTGATTAACCTTATCAATATCGAGTACGATGGCTTCAACCTCATCATTTTTCTTCAACACCTCGCTTGGATGATTGATTTTGCGCGTCCAGCTTAAATCCGAAACGTGAATCATTCCGTCGATACCTTCTTCCAGCTCCACGAACGCGCCGTAGGCGGTCATATTCCGAATCTTTCCGGTGACACGCGAACCAATAGCGTACTTCTGCTCAATCGCATCCCACGGGTTGGGTTCGAGCTGGCGAACGCCCAGTGAAATCTTCTGCTCCTCCTTGTTGACGCCCAGGACAACTGCCTCAACCTGCTGGCCTTGAGTAAGAACGTCGGAGGGGCGCGTAATTCGTTTGGTCCATGAAAGCTCGGAAACGTGAATGAGTCCTTCGACGCCCTCTTCGATCTCAACAAAAGCTCCGTATGGAACAAGGTTTGTAACCTTTCCGCGCACGGTGGCCCCGACAGGGAATCGCTCCTCGATTTTGTCCCAAGGATTGCGTTGTGTTTGCTTTAGCCCAAGCGATACGCGCTCCTTTTCCTTATTAATGTCAAGAACAGCGACGTCAATCTCCTGACCTATTTTCAGCAATTCGCTCGGATGAGTGAGGCGGCCCCAGGTCATGTCAGTGATATGAAGCAGACCGTCCATTCCATCCAAATCGATAAACGCTCCGAAGTCAGTGAGATTTTTTACGACGCCCTTGACAGTGTCCCCAACTTTGACCGTCTCAAGAAATCTCGACCGCTTTTCCGCACGCTCCTGCTCAATAATTTCGCGTCGGCTTAATACAACGTTTTTGCGCTCATCGTTGATTTTTACAATCTTGAAGTCGTAGGTATTGCCTACGAACTGTTGTAGATCTTTCGGTGGAACGATATCGATCTGAGAACCTGGTAGAAAAGCTTCGACACCGATATTGACCGTCAAGCCGCCCTTCACGACGGCTTTGACTTTGCCTTTGATGAGACCATCGCCCTCGAAGACCTTTACAATTTTGTCCCAATTCTGCTTGTGAGCGGCCTTTTCCTTGGAAAGAACAATCATCCCATCCTCGTTTTCGAGCTTTTCAAGCAACACTTCAACTTCATCGCCGACCTCGACCTCGTTCATGTCGTCGAATTCGGCGGTAGGAATCACGCCTTCTGATTTATAGCCGATATCCACCAGAACTTCTCGGGGCCGGATCTCCAAGATTCGGCCTTTAACGATGCTGCCTTCTTTAAAATCGCGCAGGGACTTCGCGATTAGCTCATGCATCTCTGTCATATCATTCACAAACATCACCAAACCACGGTTGCCACAAGTTAAGTCTTACCGGCCCGGCGACACTCGTCGCCTCCGGATCAGCGGGAGGGGAATCTAGCCGGAAAATCGGCCTTCGCAAGGATAGAGTCGACGATTGAGGTCTAAGGGACGCAACATCGGGCTTACGAAAAGACACCAGCAGCCAGGGTTGCCTTCAAGGTTCAGCGGATGTCCGAGACGAAACTCAAGAGTCCTGCCTATTTGCGGGCAATCCTATTTCATCAAGAGGACGGAGCGCGCCCGCTTAATCTGGCGGGTGATTTTGCGATGAAGGTGAGCAGGCATCCCGGTCACACGGCGTGGAAGGATCTTGCCGCTCTCCGTGACAAATTTTTTCAGAAGGTCCGGATTTTTATAATCGATTGCTTCGGTCGCGATATCAATCCTGCGACGCGGCATGATTCGATTTGCGCGGCGAAAATTGGACCTGCGTTTGGCGTTTTTAGGTTCCATGGGGGACTACTTCACTTCTCGGTGCAAAGTGTGGCGGCGCAGGAAAGGGTTGTACTTTCTTTTCTCCAAGCGTCCAGGGGTATTCGGGCTCTTCTTGTTCCGTGTGCTGACATACCGCGAAACCGGTCTGCCTTCGGCTTTTGCTTCAGTGCACTCTAAAATGATGATTTCCCGTGGCATAACAACTAGTCTTTGGAGTCGGTGATCGTGTCTTCTTCTTCGGTCTCGCCGCCCTCATCCTCAGTCAAACCGAATAAGGAGGTGACCGGTTGCCTGATGCGCGCCGCCTTCTTTTGCTTCTCGATCTGAGTCTGGCACTCCACGGTAAAGCGAGCGAAAGGGATCGCCTCCAATCGGGCGTGTGGGATTGGTTTGCCAGACATTTCGCAAATTCCATAGGTACCGGCGTCTACGCGTTTGAGCGCTTCCTCGATCTCGTACAGCGCATCTTGCTCCTGCGAAAGCAGACTAAGAGCGAAATCGCGATCGTAGGCATCGCTACCGGCGTCAGCTTGATGCATTCCAAAAGCGGACGCCTCGCTTCCCTCGGCTCGCGAACGGAGCGTGTCCCGCGACACGCCCATCATGGAATCGAGGAGGCTATCGCGGAGCTGCAACAGCTTGCTTTTCTGTTTACGCAGGAAAAGCGGAAGATTCTCGTCGCCCTCTTCAAGGCTGGAGTCTACCTGCTCTTGCTGTACTTCCTCAGGTTCCACCTGCCCATTATCGGACGTCATGTCCTTCTTTTGTGCTTTTGATTTCGCCATAGGTTCAACGGACAACGCCGGCTGCTCACCAAGCGCCCCAACAAGGAGGCGAACATATACTGGCAATTGTTTTGCTACGCAAGAGGAAAGATAGGTGCATCAGGAACTTGCGCTGGAGTACCGGTTCAGAGCAAATCTCCAGAGGATTCTGGAACAAACCAACATCAAGCCAGAGGCGAGCATCAGGTGGCCAATCAGCAACCATGGAGTGGTCGAAGCGTTCATTAAGACACGCGCAGGAACGTTTGTCACGACGATGACGGGGATTAGCCAACTGAATACGAATTTAACGGTTCCCTTAAAGACCGCATCGGGATAGCGGGCGAGATTCATGATGCTGTAATAGCCCCAAATCAGGCCTTGTGCCCGGACGATCCAAAAGCTCATAACGGCCAAGCCGAACATAATGGCGTAGTGGATCGTAACACCAAGCAATATTGTAGCAAGATAAAGCATGACTTGGCCGATACCGGGCACAACGTGCAGCCGAAACAGTGAGTAGCTCACAAAAGCGATTCCAATCAGCGCGTTCACGATGCTGTCCAAACCGAATTGACGCAACGAAGTGATGAATTGGCCGTCTACAGGTTGCAGCAAGACAAAGTCAAGTTTACCGGTTCGCACAAGTTCGGGCAGGTTCACAAGATTGCTATAAAAAAAAGCCTGGAAAAATTGACTGACTATCTGGTGCGTCCCGACAAGCAGTACCATTTGCCATTTCGTCCAATCGCCGATGCTCTCCACCTTGCTGAATATTACTTGTATAAAAACAAGCTGACCGACGAACCAAAGAGATTCGACGACCATCCACAGAAGAAAATTCAGCTTGAAACTCATCTCCCGAATGAGTGAGTTGCGGAATAGAACCGCGTAAACTGAGAGGTATTTCTGCACAGCAGCCATGTGGGGAGGACACGGAGCCGGAGATATTACCACAGAGGCACAGAGGACACAAAGGATACAGAATTCAGAATACAGAATTCAGAAGTCAGAAAGGTCCCAACTGCGAACCCCAAACTCCGAACTCCGAACCCCAGTGAACGGTGAACGGCGAACGGTGACCGCCTCAAATCGTGCGGCAGAATTCTTCGAAACGATCCATCCCTTTCTTGATCACATCCAGACTAGTGGCATAGCTGAAACGAACAGTTCGATCATCGCCAAACGCGATACCGGGAACGATCGCTACGTTCGCCTTGCTCAAGAGGCGGTCCGCGAAATTCTGAGAGGTGAGCCCAAGCCTGCTGATGTTGACAAGAACATAAAACGCACCCTGCGGGCGGACAATGCTGACATGTTCCATCTTGGCGAAGCGATCCAGCATATACTCGCGGCGGAGATTAAATTCATCCCTCATATCGATCACCGGTTGTTGGTCTCCCTTAAGAGCTGCGACGGCCCCCTTCTGCGCGAAGGAACATGCGTTTGAGGTGCTATGACTCTGGATCGAGTCGATTGCCTTGGCAATTGACTCGGGAGCGCCCAGATAACCCAGACGCCAACCTGTCATCGCATAGGATTTGCTGAATCCGTTCACCGTAATGCTCAGGTCGTAGTACTCCCGACCCAGCGACGCGATGCTGAAATGTTCCGCCCCGTCATACACGAGTTTCTCGTAGATCTCGTCTGAGAGGATCAGTATCTCCTCTTCCGCAGCGACCTCCGCGAGTGCTTGAAGTTCCTTTTTCGAGTAGACGGCTCCGGTCGGATTGCCCGGACTATTAAGGATGATCATCTTGGTGCGCGGCGTCATTGCGTTCTCGAATTGTTCTGCCGTTAGCTTCCAGCCATTTTCCTCGCTTGTTTGAACGATGACGGGGTCGGCGCCGGCCAGTCGAACCATTTCTGGATAGCTCAACCAATAAGGAGCCGGAATGATGACTTCGTCACCCGGCTGGCAAGTTGCCAGAATCGCGTTGTAACAGGAATGCTTTGCTCCGTCGCTTACGATGATTTGCGAAGGCTTATAGTCCATTCCATTGTCGGCTAGGAACTTCTCAGCAATTGCCTGGCGCAGTTCCGGAATGCCGGAACTGGGAGTGTACTTTGTAAAACCGGCTTCAAGTGATGCGATCGCGGCGGCCTTAATGTGTTCGGGAGTATCAAAATCAGGCTCACCTGCTCCGAAGCTGCAAACATCGATCCCTTCGGATTTCATCGCCTTGGCCTTGCTGTCGATCGAAAGGGTGAGGGACGGAGTTAGGCTGGTGGCTCTAGAGGAAAGTTGCATAAAAGACTCTTTTCAGGACTACATGGCCCTTCCTGTCTTTTCAACCAAGGATTTTCAACGAAGTTTTTCGCCCTTCCTTGCCAAGAGCGTTACCCATTTTCCCCGGATGCGCATGCGCTCAATCTGTCCTTTCATTTGCCCAATGACCTCGACGACCGCTTCAACCTGATCACGCATGACCCCTGAGACGATGATGCTGCCGGCCGGTTTGATCGCCTGCCAGAGGTTGGCAGCGGCTGAGCAGAATAGTTCGCCGTAAAGATTCGCGGCGACAATGTCAAAAGGTTCTTCGATGCGATGTCTGAGAACATCAGCCCGAACCACTCGAAGGCGCTTTACACGGTTTGTGGAGGCGTTATCCCTGGCGATCCGGACAGCGACCGGATCGATGTCGAACGCCAGAACCTCCGATGCGCCAAGCTTGCGGGCGGCTATTGCAAGAATCCCTGTTCCGGTACCAGCATCGAGAAAAGTCCAGTCGCCGGACTTGGGCGCGATGTCGACCAGCATCCTGAGGCATCCGGCCGTAGTGGGGTGTTCCCCTGTGCCGAAAGCCAGATTAGCCGGAATATGAATTGTCTGTTGTTCCGGGGCACCGGAACCAGGTTCCAAATTCACAATGTGCAAACGACCACGAATCGATATCGGTTTTCTCAGAATGAAGTGCCGGACCCCATCCGCGCTTGAGTAGTTGAGGTGTCGAACCTCACCGCCCAGACACTTCTGAAGAATTATAGATTCGTCAGGGGTGATATCAAAAATTTCCAAGCGGATCCGGCGCGTCTTCGATATATGGGTAACCACCATTCTTTCGGGACCGAGAAACGCTAGTCTTTCCTGCCAGGAATCGGCCCATTTTTCGCTGCTCAATTTTCGCCAGACGAGCATCTTATCGATAAAACTTGCCTACTGAATGACGACTTCTTAGCGAGACCGCGTCTCAGACCGGCGAGATGCAGGCATCTGAACGTCGCGTTGGAAGCAGCGCCGATCGAGCGAGGCAGTCTCGCTAGAATTCTTGAAAAGCAAAACCACCTAATGATTAATGAGCGGTACAGAAAAAACTTGACTCATCCGCAAGCAGTTTTGCTTTTCAAGGATTCTAGAAGAGGACGCGTACATGATTCATCACATCGTACTGTACAAGCTCAGGCCGGAGCTCACGGCGGAGCAGATCGAGCAAATCCTGATCCAAACGCGAATACAGCTTCTGAAGATTTCGGTTGCGATGAACGTGCGATGCGGGAGACGGATCGACCAAGACAATGAATGGCCGTTTTTTTTTGCGGTTGAATTTGATTCCAAAGAACGTATGGCCATGTTCAAAGAGGATCCCGTCTATATTAAATTTGTCGAGGAGACGATCAAGCCGAATACCCGGCAATCACTGGTCCTGGATTACGAAACCGATCCCAAACGAAAATATCCCTGAATCTTTCTGCATGCGAAATCAATCTCTTCCGGTTCGATGCAGAATGGGGGAGTGAATGCCAGAACGTTGCCGTGTGGGCCTCCGCCCAGCAGAATAATTCCGTCTTTTAATGCAAGTCGTACCATTTTTGCCGCCAGTTGTGCATTTGGCGCGCCATCTTCGTCAATAATTTCCAATCCGGTCATGAGCCCGAGACCGCGCACATTTCCCTTGAGAGAAGAGATTTCTTCGTTAAGGCGCGCGCGCAGCCGATCTCCCAGGAAACGGACGCGCTGACCAACCGCCGGGTCAAGGTGGAGATTGATCGATGCGAGTGCTGCAGCGCACCCGATTGGATTGCCCAAAAAAGTTGTGGTGTGCAAAGCTTCACCTTGGGATTTGGGCCACGAATCCATCACTTCGGCTCGGCCGACACATGCAGAGAGCGGGTAGCCGGTCGTGAGTCCTTTGCCCAGGCAGATGATATCAGGAAAAACGTTAAACTGGTCGCTTGCGAACAAGGTGCCTGTACGATTGAACCCCGTGTAGATTTCGTCGAACACGAGGAGGATTTTGAACGTGTCGCACAGCTTGCGGAGCATCCGAAGAAAATCCAGTGGAGGAATTACTTCGCCGCCACGCCCCTGGCATGGTTCCACGACCATACATCCAATCGGCCGCTGGCGGATCGTTTGCACGATTTGATCTTCGATCGATTCAAGGCATGAACTCGCGCAGTTGGGGAAGCGAGAGCCATGCAGACGGTGCCCCTCGGTTCTTCCGAACGGGCACCGAAAACAATAGGGGTACGGTATCCAGCTGGTAAAGTCGCGAAGGTGCTGCTGAAACGGCTCGCGGAACCATGGAATTCCCATCAATTCAAGAGTGCCATAGCCCAGCCCATGATAGCCTCCCGTGAATGCGATGACCCCTGGTTTGCCGCTATGCAACAGGGAGGTTTTAATGGCAACCTCAACGGCCTCAAACCCGGAATTGCAAAGCGTTGTTTTTCCCGTGCCAAGTCCCCATCTCTCGCACGTAATCTCACTCAGTTTCTGGCATACAAGGACCTTGCTCTCGGTGGGATGAACATCTCCCATCGCGTGCATTAGCCTGGCCGACTGCAGGGCGATCGCTGATTGTACGGCAGGATGGGTGTGACCGTGAGCGGCAACCGCAAAACCGGCTGTGAGATCGAGAAAGCGGTTGCCGTCCACATCCCATACATTGCTTCCTGACGCCCGCTCCCAGAAAATTGGAAAATCGGGAGCAAGGAAGGTTACATTCCGATTTTCATACCGGGATAGCGTTGCGGCGAGCGCCAGGGAACGCTGCCCAGGGATCGCTGTGATGATTTGCGGCAACATCGTGGAACGATACCGGCGCCTCTGGTCCTCTTAGACCCTAACCGATAGCCGAAGGTCTGCAACAAGGCCGGAGGTCACGGAGGACAGATTCCCCACAGAGCCACAGCGCGGCACAGCCGCAACCAAATGCTCGTTCTCGTGCTTGTGCTCGAATGAGACAGGGGAAACTGCTCATGCGCTTCGATCCTGAACAACACCGGGTCCACGAGAGCGCAGCAGGCCTAGCTATCCCATTCGAGCACGAGCACGACGCCGGGCTGGCTTCGCGGTTACAAGGCGCTCACCATCACCCTCATGCCCAATTATCATCCCCCTTTCCCCCTCTTTCCTTCGTGTCCTCTGTGTCTCAGTGGTGAAATCCCCCTCCGTGCCCTTTACGCCGAACCAGGGGTTCGATGACGCAACAAATTGCCGTACAGTTTCGTGAACGCGGCTGCCGATTCATGCCAAGACATGTCGATTTTCTGCGCGCGTGCCGCGAGTTGTGACCAGAGATCTGGCCGCTGATAAAGCTCGTTCACCCGTCGTATGGAATCTGGTAACGCCCTGGGAGAAAGATCGGAGTAAATGAATCCATTGCCTGAATCGGTAGCTGGATCGTAATCGGAAACAATCTGATTGATCCCTCCGCGAAATTTCGCCACAGGCAAGGTTGCATATCGCATTGCCGCAAGGGTTGTGATCGCACGAAATCCAAGCGATGAAGGAAGCAGCACTGCGTCGGCACCGCCCAACGCAAGTTTCTGGATTCTCGCGTCAGCGTCCGGTAGATAGGAAAAGCGGGTCGGATATTTTCGTTCTGCCACAATCACGTCCGCCAGATCCGCTTCAGGAGCTTTTCCGGTAACGATAAGGCAGGTGTTAGAGGTGAGAATTAAATCGAGGAAGGCTTTGACGGCAGCAAACGCCGCATCGTCCTGTGGCTCGATCGGCAGAGTATACAAAACCCCGTTCACATTCTTTTCGAGGCTAAGTTCTTCGAGAACCGCCCGACGACAGCTCGGCTTGCCGTCGTCAGACTGCCCGTGCTTTCCAAGCAGCGTTTCGAGTGGAGGATTCGTCTCAGCGTAGTCAACCCCGTGCGGAATTCCAAAGGTCTTATAGTGATTTTCCCGAAGAACCGCATCGAGACCAAAACTATGTTGAACGGTGAATGCTTCGAAAAGGGCCGTCTCTCCCGGCAACGTAACTGCGTCCGCGTGTAAGATACCGCCTTTGAGAAAGTTAAGCCGCCCGTAAAACTCGACTCCGCCAGGGCTGAAGTAGGAGCCGGGCAAATTGGTCAGCGCAAAATCAAAACTCCAGAACGAGCCTTGATGTTCCAGGTTGTGAATTGTGAGGGTGGTCCGGAATGGTAACTGCCGGTCACGCACAAATACCGGGACCAGAGCAACCGGCCAATCGTGGCAATGGATGATCTCCGGAGATGGAGCAAGCCTTTGCGCGAGTTCAACAACGACTTTTGACAAGAAAATGAACCGTTCAGCGTTATCGTCATACGCCCTGCCATCGCTGCCGTAGAGGCCGGTGCGATCAAAATATTCGTCACGGCGGACCATGAATACCTCTATCCCGTCCGAGTTGGTTGTCTGCAGAATATCGGCAATGGTGCGTTTGCCCCCGAGATTCACCTGGAACTCGAGACCGGTCGGCCGAATATCCTGTTTGCTTTCGTGAACGGTCCGATACAATGGCATGACTACTCTGACGTCATGACCGAAACGCTTCAGTTCGGCGGCAAGAACGCCGACTTGATCTCCCAGGTCGCCGGTGGAAGCGAGGGGAGAGAACTCACTGGTTGCCATTAAAATCTTCATGCAATAGACTCACTGGTTTAGAGGATTGTTGATTAACGACCGATTTTTTAAAAATGTAAATCGAGCGGCAGCATTGGCGGTCCGCCCTGAAAATAGCGGTTGTGTCTTTGAAGTGAAAGACTCTTGTCAAAGGGCGGTGAGTTGCTAAGGTGCCGCATCTCGATCGAGAGCTATGACATTGGGCTCGCTTTTATCTGTAGATCAAATCATCCCCGAGATGATGGCCACCGAGCGGTGGGCGGCAATCGTGGAATTGATCGACCTCCTGGTGAATAAAGGCCGGGTACGGGTGTCTGACAGAGATTCGATTCTTGCAGCCCTTCGCCAGCGCGAGGAAACGATGAGTACCGGAATTGGCTTTGGCATTGCCATTCCGCATGCTTCCTCAAATTGCGTTAGCGAGGTGGTAGCTGCTTTTGGAAGATCTTCCACCGGTATCGAGTTTGATTCGCTGGACAACTCGCCGGTGAGATTCATTGTGCTTTTTGTTGTGCCCAAAGATCAATTTCAGGTTCACCTTAGAACGCTGGCTGCTATAGCCAAATTTTTGAACGACAAGAGCGTTCGCGAACAACTCGCCAAAGCGGGGTCGTCCGACGAGATTCTTGCCATATTCGACAATAAATCGCCGCGTGCTCAAGCCAGTTGAGGATGGCAACTGTCTCCGAGATTCTCCAGGAGCGGCTGCAAAATGCTCTGCAAACGCTAGGGATTTTCTCTGAGGAAGTTCCCCAATTGGCTCCTACGGCCGATGCGCGATTTGGCGACTATCAATCTAACGCCGCGATGGTCCTTGGGAAAAAACTAGGAGAGAATCCGCGAAAACTTGCAATTCGCATTGCAGAAGAGCTGTCCGCTCATGGCTTCGAATTCTTAGCGGAAAGTGCGGGCCCTGGCTTTATCAACTTCAGAATTACCGCCGAATTTCTTTCCGAACATCTCCTCCGTTTGGCTCTTGATGAGCGTTTGGGTGTTGAACGGGTAAAGCGCAAGCAAACGATTGTGATCGATTTCAGTTCGCCAAACATCGCGAAGCCGATGCACGTCGGACATATTCGGTCAACAATCCTTGGAGACGTCCTGGCAAGGGTAGCACGCTACCTGGGGCACCAGGTCATTACTGACAATCATCTCGGCGACTGGGGTACACAGTTTGGGAAAGTCATTTACGGATGGAAGCATCTTCTCAGTCCAGAGGGGTTGAAGAGCGATCCTGCCGCCGAAATGGTTCGGATTTACAGGGAAGCAGACAGACTGGCCAACGAAGATGCCGAAGTCTTGGAAGAGTGCAGAGCTGAACTAGTCAAACTTCAGCAGGGGGACCGGCAGAATCAAAGCATTTGGCAGCGGTGCGTTGATCTTTCGCGCAACGAATTTGGGAGGATCTACGATCTTTTGGAAATTCGGTTCGATCACCAATTGGGTGAAAGCTTCTACAACGCGGAGTTGCCCGACGTGGTTTGCAAGTTGCGTGACCGTGGCGTGGTAGAACTCAGCGAGGGAGCAATCGTTTATTGGGACCGGAGTCTTTCTCAAGATCCGTTTATTATTCAGAAATCAGATGGGGGATTCGGGTATGCTGCGACCGACGCGGCGACGCTCGAGTATCGGATGCAGCATTGGCACCCTGACGCTGTCTGGTATGTTGTCGGTGCCCCTCAGCATCTACATTTTCAACAACTATTCAGTCTCGCCCGGCGGCTCGGATACAGGGTAGAGCTAGAGCATATCGCGTTTGGCAACATCCTGGGAGAAGATCGAAAGCTCATGAGAACCCGCTCGGGAGAATCCATTCCGCTGCTTGATCTGCTGCGCGAGGCAACGAGCCGCGCCGAGAAAATCGTCGCGGAAAAGAACCCCCATCTGGGCGAAACTGAGCGCGCAACAATCGGACGGATCGTTGGTCTGGGCGCAATTAGATATGCTGAACTTTCGCAGTACAGGATGTCTGACTACATATTCTCGTGGGATAAATTGTTGTCGCTTCAGGGGAACACGGCGCCCTATTTGCAGAATGCCTATGTTCGCAGCCGAGCCATTTTTCGAAAACTTGAAGTCCCTTTCAGCATGCCGGTGTCAATTGAGCTTCGCGATGATGCGGAGATCGCGCTGGCAAAGAAAATACTGCTGTTCCCCGACATGGTGCCGGCCATTCTGGATGGATTCAAGCCGAATATCCTTGCCACTTATCTGTACGAGTTGGCTGCGCAATTTCACGGGTTTTACGAATCGTGTCCAGTGTTGACAGCCGAAGGCAAGACGCGCGAGACGCGACTGCTGCTATGCGACCTCTTCGCGCGGCTTTTGCAGACCGGATTGGCGCTACTTGGAATTCAAGTACCGGAAAAGATGTAGTTAGAATGCTTGCGCCTGACTTAATCCAGGTAATCCCGGACTTAATTGCAAATGGAAATGGGGCGCCTTCGCCCTCTCACGGCTCATTCTGATGGCAGCGAAAGGCGTGTTATTTCGGAGACAGGGTGCTAGTATTCAGCGAGAAATCGAGTTAATTGTCAATGTATGCAGGATCGCGGTAAACACATAAGAAGCAATTTCGACTCGGCCCTTAATAGTCTGAAGAATGACGCGCTGATGATGTCCAGCCTGACCGAGCGCCTCCTTGACAACGCGATCCAGGGCCTCCTCAAACGGGATAGCGATCTTTGTAATCTCACCATTGCCGATGACGAAGAAGTCGATGTGCTTGAAAAGCAGATCGACAAGGAGGGAATCGAGATCATGATTCGATTTCAGCCCGTCGCGTGCGATATGCGCGAAGTCATCTCGACGATGAAGCTCAGCGCCAACCTCGAGCGAATTGCGGATCAATCGGTTGTTATTGCGCGGCGTGCGAAAAAGCTGAATCGGAGACCGGCGGTCCATGAGGTATTTCTCGTCGAGCCTCTTTACAGAGTGGCGCTTGGCCTTTTTCGCGATAGCCTTCAGGCATTTATCGATGGCAATTCGGAATTAGCTCTCGGGCTGAAGGCCAGAGATCGAGAACTTGACGGTCTAAATGCCGAATTGGATGATAGGCTAACCGAACAAATGGGCCTCAATCCGGAGCAAGTGCCTTCCTTCCTCGATATTATTTTTATCGCGCGCGCCCTGGAACGCGTCGGCGATCACGCGACAAACATCGCCGAAGATGCTTTTTGGCAAGCGCAAGCCGAGGATATTCGGCATACGTTCGGCGCCGTAAAAGAAGAATAACCAGCGAGGCCTCGCTAGCCATGTTGGAATCCAAGTTGTCAAGCAAAACTGCTGTTGTTACCGGCGGGGCGGGTTTTTTGGGGTCGCACCTGTGTGATCGTCTGCTGGCGGAGGGATTTCGAGTCATCGCAATTGACAATTTTCTCACCGGTTCTTCGGACAACGTCGAACATCTTGCCGGCGATCCGAATTTTCGCTTGATGAGGCGCAACGTTTCAGAGTTCATATTTGTTCCGGGCGCCGTGGACTTTGTGTTCCATTTTGCGTCCCCGGCAAGTCCGATCGACTATCTGGAACATCCAATTCCGACGTTGAAGGTCGGCGCATTGGGGACTCACAATTCGCTCGGCCTAGCGAAGGATAAGGGCGCAAAGTTTCTTCTCGCATCCACTTCAGAATGTTACGGAGATCCCCTTGTGCACCCTCAGAACGAGGATTATTGGGGCAATGTCAATCCGATTGGACCGCGCGGCGTCTACGACGAAGCGAAGCGATTTGCCGAGGCGATGACGATGGCCTACCACCGTTTTCACGGGATCGACACCAAGATTGTTCGGATCTTTAACACGTACGGACCGAGAATGCGTCTTCGCGACGGGCGCGTAGTTCCCACCTTTATCAGCCAGGCTTTGAACAACGAGCCACTCACTATATTTGGGGATGGAAGTCAGACGCGGAGCTTCTGCTACGTTTCAGATTTGATTGAGGGGATCTTTCGCTTGGCGATGAGCGATCAGCATGGACCCATAAATATCGGGAACCCGATGGAAATGACGATTAAGCAGTTCGCGGAAAGAATTCTCTCCATTACTGGTGCGACTGGTGGCATCACATTTAAGGAACTTCCCGTCGATGACCCTAAGGTGCGACAACCGGATATAACCCGGGCGCGGAAACTATTCGGCTGGGAGCCGAAAATTGATTTTGATACCGGTATTCGGACGACGATCGATTATTTTCGCAAAAAATTGAAGTTCTAGCGAGGGCCGCGTTCTTGGACCGGCATAGCTAAGGGTCTCGGGCTCGGGTCGAAAGTAGCGTCGGGTTGGGCGAAGGCGGCCCGGCACGGCGGTCTTGCAATGGCTGCGATTGGAATCACAGGAGGTGTTGCGACGGGCAAATCCACGGTATCCAGATTATTATTTCAGCGGCTTAAGACTAGATTGGCTGTCGAGCTATTCAGTTCAGATTTCGAAGCCAGAAGATTGACGGACAGCGATTTCGTTGTACAAGAGGAGATTAAATCGGCTTTCGGTGTTCAAGTATGCGATTCCGAAGGTAATCTCGCCCGAGACCGGATACGAGACTTGGTGTTCCACGATGCCGCTGCGCGCAAGATTTTGGAATCCATTCTCCATCCCAGGATTCGAGAGGCGTGGATTAGCCGTACCAAAGGAGATGGGCTGCTTCTTGCGGAGATACCGCTGCTTTACGAGACCGGTGCAGAATCATATTTTGACCGAATAATCGTCACTGCTTGCGGCCGCGGCTCACAACTCGAGAGAATCATATCCGAACGGCATCTTTCGCGCGAGCTAGCGGAAAACATCATCCAGTCGCAGATGAATCTCGAAGAAAAGATCCGTCGCGCAGATTGGGTTGTGTGGACGGATTGTCCCGCTGAAATCACAAGGCAACAGATAGAACTGATATTTCAACAGGTTATTGAATGCTATGGAGGAGCCAGCTACTGAACCGACTGTATTGCCTGGTTCAGAATTTTTCACTGAGAACGGTACGCTGCTTGAACTGGACAGCCTGCATCGGCTTACTCACCCGGTCTTGCTTGAACTTGCCAGGCAGTTCAATCTTCGCGTTTCTCATGAGCGCACCCGGCACCAGCTAATTTTTGACCTTCTCAAAGCCTACTCGAGCCGGGGTCTGCTTTTGATCGGTGAGGGAATGCTGGAACTCACGAATGAGAGCTACGGATTTCTTCGGTGGGAACGCTACAATTTTACGCCCTGTCCCGAAGATGTGTACGTATCAGCCGCAATTCTTAAGAAGCACGGAATTCGGCCCGGAAACAAGGTCAGAGGATACATCCGTGGACCGAAGGAAAAAGAGAAATTTGTGGCGCTCGAACAGGTGATCAGCGTGGAAGGGATCCCTTTGGAGGCGTGGAACGAACCGAAGCATTTCGATCAGCTTACGGCGCTTTTTCCCGACAAACGCATCCTGCTTGAGAATCCTAAAACGCGTAGTGTAAGCCCTCGAGCGGTTGATTTGATTGCTCCTTTGGGACGTGGCCAGCGGGGATTGATTGTCGCCGCGCCGAGAACGGGAAAGACGATCCTGCTCAAGGATATTGCGCTGGCGATTCGCGCAAATTCCCCCGACGTTCACCTGATTCTACTCCTTGTCGATGAACGGCCCGAAGAGGTCACAGACCTAAGGCAATGCTTGGATTGCGAGATATTCAGCTCCACTTTTGACGAGAGCCCGACACGACATGTTCAGGTAGCCGAACTCGTAAGTGAAAGAGCGAAACGATTGGTGGAGCTCAAAAAGGATGTAGTCATCCTTCTGGATAGCATCACGCGGTTGGCGAGGGGATATAACGCACTTCAGCCCGGGAAGGGACGCATCATGTCCGGAGGGGTGGAAGCCAAGGCTCTTCTGAAACCGAAGCGTTTCTTCGGCGCGGCACGTAATTGTGAGGAAGGAGGCAGCCTCACTATCCTGGCAACGGCCCTGGTCGAGACAGAGAGCCGCATGGACGAGGTGATTTTCGAGGAGTTCAAAGGAACCGGGAATATGGAGTTGCACCTCGACCGGACTCTGGTGGAGAAGCGGGTCTATCCCGCGATACACATTCTCAAATCCGGAACGCGTCGCGATGATCTTTTGTATCATCCGGATGAATTCCAACGCGTGACTCTTTTACGCAAGAAATTGGCGCAACTGCCGGCGATCGAGGCGATGGAAGTGCTTCTGAATACCTTGAAGGCGACGCGGACTAACGCAGAGCTGCTTTTGACCGCGCTTCGTTGACGCCTGAAGAAATTAGAGATGGATGAGCTTTTTTCAGGATCGAGAAATTTGAGCAACTTATCGGGCTTAGTTGAGGAGTGCAGAGGGAGGATGATTGTGGCGTTCCATGAGTAGTTTCGACGTGTTGATCATCACTACCGACGCGGTTCTCGATAAGTGGTGCGAAGCCTTGGAAACTGAAGATTCAGTCGCCGTTGATACGGAAGGCGACAGTCTGCACTGCTATTTCGAAAAGCTTTGTCTGATTCAGATCGCCTCACGCTCTCAGAACGTCCTGGTGGACCCCCTTGAGCCCCTGGATTTTTCGAAATTCAATGCGGTCCTCTCGAAGCGTCAAATCACACTTCATGGATGCGACTACGACCTGCGCATGCTGCGGCGGGGTATAAATTTTACTCCCGGCGAAGTTTTCGATACCTATATTGCGGCTCGTTTAGTCGGCCTGAAGGAGGTAGGCCTCGCATCGCTGGTGAAGGAGTTTTTCGGGATTGACCTTCCCAAGTCTTCTCAGAAGGCGAACTGGGCGAAGCGCCCGCTCACGCAACCGATGATCGAATATGCGATTAATGATACCCTCTACCTTGTGGAACTGGGCGAACGCTTGACCGAACGCTTGTATGCGCTCGGGCGTTGGGGTTGGTTTCAGGAAAGTTGCCTTAGAGCAGTAGCGGCGGCTGCTGAGGACCGGCAAAAGGATCCAGAACGAGTTTGGAAAATTCCCGGGAGCTCGGGTCTTCAGGGTATATCGCTGGCAGTCTTAAAGGCTCTCTGGCATTGGCGCGACGAAGAGGCGAAAAACGCCGATCGACCGAGTTTTCAGGTTTTGCGGAACGAAGAACTGCTCGAACTTGCCAAATCCGCCGGAGAAGCGCGTGTGCGAGTTCCGCAAAGCGTCCAGGGCTCAAGGCGCAAACGTTTGAACAGCGCGTTGCAACAGGCTCTGGCTCTTCCCGAATCGGAATGGCCGCCTCGTATACGGCTGCCAAAAAACCATGCTACGAGCGAGCAGGAACAGCGTTTTCAGTGGCTGAAAAATCGCAGGGATCGTATTGCAGAGGGGCTGAATCTAGACCCGGGCGTCCTCGCTCCGCGCCAGGCGCTTGAGCGAATTTCACGAGACACCGAAGAGGCACAAAACGCACTAATGCGCTGGCAGCGACAGCTATTGGGACTATAGCAATGATTATTGTCACCCGACCCGACGCGACCGAGGAACAGATCGATTATATCACCGCACGCATTCGTTCCTGGGGACTGAAGGCTGAGATCAGCCGCGGCGAGATGCGCGTCGTTATCGGCGTTATCGGTCCTGAAGATAAAATCCGAGAGAAACCGTTGGGCGCCTTTCCAGGCGTAGAGTCCGTTACTCCCGTACTGAAACCGTATAAACTTGTTTCTTACGAATTTCGCGGGAGATATTCCCACGTTCAGATTGGAGACGTAGTCGTTGGGGCCAAGGAGTTTGTTGTCATGGCCGGACCTTGCTCCGTCGAAAGCGAATCGCAGGTTACAACGATTGCGAAGGAAGTGCGGAAAGCTGGCGCAAGGATATTACGTGGCGGCGCATTCAAACCCAGGACTTCTCCTTACAGTTTTCAGGGACTCGGCAAACTTGGACTACAGTTTCTCGCGGAGGCGCGGCATGAGACCGGGATGCCTGTAATTACCGAAGTGATGGATACCAAGGACCTGGATCTGGTCTGCGCGTATGCTGATTGCCTTCAAGTTGGCGCCAGGAACATGCAGAACTTTTCGCTCTTGAGAGAAGTCGGCCGCACGAAATTACCTGTGATGCTCAAAAGAGGTATGGCTGCCACTATCAAGGATTTGCTGATGAGCGCCGAATACATATTAAGCGAGGGTAATTTTAATGTGTTGCTCTGCGAACGCGGAATTCGCACTTTCGAGACTATGACTCGGAATACGCTGGACCTGAACGCTGTTCCCGTACTAAAGGCCGAGACGCATCTGCCGGTCGTTGTTGACCCAACGCATGGAATTGGCCTCCGCGAGTTCATTCCGTCGATGGCTCTTGCAGCAGTTGCGGCTGGTGCAGACTCCATTATGGTAGAGGTTCATAATGCTCCCGAGCAAGCAAAGAGCGATGGAGAACAGGCTTTGCTCCCCAGGGATTTTGAGGATTTGGTCGGACGCGTTCGACGCGTGGCTGCGGCGATTGGCCGGGAAATGTAGTGTTTCCGGTGGACGGGAGATTTTTGAGCTATCCCTCACCCGCATTTTTGGTTCTCCGTTGGTCAGTCGTCGTCGCCGCAACCGTCTCGGCAGTTTCCCGAGCAGCGGCGACGGTGCGCTGTGGGTCTCTCTGCTCGTCAGCATCCTGGCGTTTTTTCCTCAACCCGGACCGGCTCGCCAGCGAGGCGCCGACGCCTCATTTGATAGTGCGGTACAGGCCTTTAACGCGGGCCGGCTAGAGGATGCTGAGAGGCTCGCAGATGCCGCAGGAGAAGCCAATCCGAAAAGGCCCGACATTTGGAATCTTCGTGGGGCGATATTCGCTAGGCAGAAGCGCTACGACCAGGCCGTAGGACAATTCAACGCAGCGCTTGCGATTGATCCGAACTTTTATCAGGCCAAGCTGAACCTTGCTGAGGTGAATCTCTACCAGGGGAAATACGCCGAAGCCGCGAAACATTACGAAGAACTACGGAAGCTTGATCCTGATTCAGAACTGCTTCAGTTCAAACTCATCCTTTGCGCACTCCTTTCCGGAGATGCCACCAGGGCAGCAACCATGGCCGACATCATGAATTTTCCAGGAAAAACCCCCGCCTACTATTACGCGCGGGCGGCCATTGCCCTTAAGCGAGGAAATAAGGAAAGCGCCCAAAAATACTTTAGCAATGTCAAAAGATATTATTCCGAGGAGCAATGCGCATATTTCGCACGGTCGCTGAAAGATCTTGACCTTATTGATCCTAACTCGATTGACCAGGCAAAATCACAGGGTCAACCGTCCATAAAAAAGACCGATGAAAACTAAGGAGCGCGTCCAAAGCATCATTCAGAAACTTGAAGAAGCTTATCCGAATGCGCATTGCGAACTGGAATTTGAGACGCCCTTTCAGCTCTTGGTTGCCACGATTCTTTCGGCGCAGTGCACCGACAAACGAGTCAACATCGTAACGCGCAGCCTGTTTCAAAAGTATCGCACCCCGAAAGACTTTGCCGAGGCGGGGCAAACTGAACTGGAGAATGAGATCAAGACCACAGGATTTTATAGGAATAAGGCAAAGAATCTGCGCGCCATGGCTCGGGACCTGCAGGAACTCTACAAGGGAGAGGTTCCCCGTTCCATGTCCGAGTTGGTCAAGCTTGCGGGTGTTGGCCGAAAGACCGCGAATGTGGTACTTGGAAACGCCTTTTCTCTCCAGGAAGGCATCGTGGTCGACACTCATGTCGCCCGACTTGCTCACCGGTTTCGGCTGACGACGAAGCGGGATGCCGAAAAAATCGAGGCGGACCTTATGCGGCTGGTTCCCAGAACTCAGTGGACGAATTTCAGCCATTGGCTGATTTGGCATGGGCGGCGTCGATGTTTTGCGCGAAACCCGGATTGTCCAAAGTGTGAGGTCGGTCCCGTTTGTCCCAGCTTTGGCAGGTTCGTAAAGGGTGGCGCAGTGTGGAAAGGGCGGAAAAAAGCAATTGCAAAGTAAGCGCGCAGATTTAGTAGCAGAGAAGATTTGTTTGCAGGCGCAGCCTTTGGCAAATTTTCTCGCGATCTTCTATTAATCTATGAGTTCAAAATCTCTCGAAGGCAAGGTTGGTGTTGTTTTTGGCGTCGCTAACAAACGCAGTATCGCTTGGGCAATCGCTCAGGCCTGGGCCGCGGCAGGGGCAAAGCTGATTTTTAATTATCAGGGGGAACGGCTAAAGGAAAATGTCGAGGATCTCGTTTCAACCTTTGGCTCGGATATTCCCTTATATCCTTGCGATGTGACGAGTGACTCGGAGATTTCGGAGTTTTTCCAAAAAGTTCGCAACCATACTGATCGTCTGGATCTGCTTCTGCATTCAGTCGCTTTTGCGCCGAAGGAAGCGTTGGAAGGAGAATTTCTTGCTACTTCGCGCGACGCATTTCTCGTTGCGCACAACATTAGCGCTTACTCACTTCTTGGACTGGTCAGGGAGGCTGTGCCGTTAATGACCCAAGGAGGAAGCATTCTGGCGATGACTTATTATGGCTCTGAGAAGGTTGTTCCACATTACAATGTCATGGGAGTGGCCAAAGCAAGCTTGGAAGCAACCGCCCGCTATCTAGCTAATGATCTGGGCCCGAAGAAGATCCGAGTCAATTGTATGAGTGCTGGTCCCGTACAAACGCTGGCGGCGCGCGGAATTGCCGGATTTACGACGATGCTCAAACATTACCAGGAACATGCCCCTCTGAAACGGAGTTGCGATCCCGCCGAACTCGGACATACGGGCGTTTTCCTGGCAAGCGACGGGGCAACGGCTATTACCGGTCAGGTCATTTACGTCGATGGTGGATACCAGATCATGGGAATGTGAGTTCGGCTTTGGTAGCGCGGAAATCTCACGAGGGCTTTGGCTTGTGCGATTTTCGGGCTAATGGCGCCTTGAATGGATCTTTATCTGGAACTCTCCGCACTTCTGGGTGCTGGAATCGTCTCGAAAGACCAAACTCGACTAGAGGCGAACAGTCGTGACAAATGGTTTGCCAGCCACCTTCCCGACGTTGTCGTAGAGCCGAAATCAGCCGAACAGATTTCCAGATTGCTTCGTTTCGCGAACGAACGAAAAATACCGGTGACTGCGCGAGGCGCTGGTTACGGCTATGTTGGGGGGTGCGTTCCCCAGAACGGCGGCATCGCTCTGGCCCTGATCGGAATGAACCGGATAAAAGAGATTGCGGTAGCCGACGGTGTCGCGGTCGTCGAACCTGGTGTTATTACCGGCGATTTGCAGCGTGAAGCAAGAAATCATCGCCTGTTTTACCCACCGGATCCGGCGAGTCTGAAGAATAGCTCGATTGGTGGCAACATCGCGACGAACGCAGGGGGGCCGCGCTGCCTGAAGTACGGCGTAACGCGGCATTACGTCCTCGGACTGGAGGTCGTTTTGGCGGATGGAACGATTGTGCGGGTCGGCGGCCGAACACATAAGAATAAGACGGGTTTCGATCTTCTCGGCCTTTTCGTGGGGTCTGAAGGGATGCTGGGGATTGTGACGGAGGCAATTCTGCGATTGCTTCCTCTCCCCCCGGCCCGCGCCTCAATCTCGGCTGGCTTTCCAGCAGTAGAGGATGCTGCAGCCGCGGCCCAAATGATCTTGCTGAAAGGCTTTTTGCCTGCGGCATTGGAGATCGCGGATCGATTTACTCTGGAAGCGGCTCGCCGGCATTTGGGGCGGGAAATCGTACCTGAGGGGAACGCTCATCTGCTCCTTGATCTTGATGGGTATGAAGCCTCGGTTCGGTCAGAGATGGACGCTCTAAGTGCGATCATCAGATCGCTTGGCGCTCTGACCCTTCACTCGGCGTTCGGCGAACAGGCTTGCGAAAGTCTGTGGGATCTTCGCCGTGGGTTTTCAGAATCGCTTAAGGCAACTGGGCTGACCAAATTGAACGAAGATGTTACGGTGCCAAGAGGCAAGCTTGTACAGCTCATGAAATTTGCTGGCGACTTGCAGGCGAAATACGGATTCCCGGTTGCCTGTTTCGGGCACGCCGGCGACGGAAACATTCACGTCAATGTCATGGTCGCGGATCCGGCTCACGGGGAAGTGCCTCAGGACATCGAAAGAGTAT
>Ga0310914_10000550_pt1 | contig 22253 bp, 21 predicted proteins | sample GREbulkMGAN108_FD_203450 | JGI IMG/M metagenome (GOLD analysis project Ga0310914, IMG submission 203450) | Lab enrichment of tropical soil microbial communities from Luquillo Experimental Forest, Puerto Rico - GRE.bulkMG.AN108 | ecosystem: Environmental > Terrestrial > Soil > Tropical forest >... | reverse complement strand
TGCAGATTGCCGCCCGACAGCGAGCGGGCCTGACTGCCATGACCGCGAGCGGCGACGCCGAAGCGCTGGATGATGGTTTCCGCCACCTTGCGGGTCTTGCGGAAATGCACCAGCCCGCGCCGCACCAGGCCGCCCGAGCCATAGCCCGACAGCAAGGCATTGTCGGCCAAGCTCATCTCGGGCACGGCGCCGCGTCCAAGCCGTTCCTCCGGCACGAAGGCCAGTCCGAGGCGACGGCGGGGACGGGGGCTCATATGGCCGGCGGCGGTGCCGCAGATGCGCACCATAGCGGAAACCGGCAAGGGCACTTCGCCCGACAGAGCCGACAGCAGTTCCGCCTGACCATTGCCGGCCACCCCGGCGATGCCGACGATCTCGCCGGCATGCACTCTCAGATGGGCGTCGCGGATATTGGTGGCGAAGGGATCGTCTGAGGTGGTGTGCAGCCCCTCGACCTCCAGCAGTGCCTCGCCCAACGCGTCGACGGCGGCGGGGCGGCAAGGGGCGGTGAGTTCGCTGCCGATCATCAGCTCGGCCATCTCGCGGGCCGAGGTGGTGGCGGGATCGCAGGCCGCCGCAACACGTCCGCCGCGCAAGACCGTGGCGCGGCTGCACAGGGCGCGGATTTCTTCCAGCTTATGGCTGATATAAAGGATGGTGCGGCCCTCGGCGGCCAATTGGCGTAGGGTAACGAACAGCCGGTCCACCTCTTGCGGGGTCAGCACCGAGGTCGGTTCGTCCATGATCAAAAGGCGCGGCTCGCCCAGCAGGCTGCGCACGATCTCGACCCGCTGGCGCTCACCCACCGACAGGCTGTGCACCGGGCGGGAGGGATCGAGCGGCAGGCCGTAATGCTGCGAGACGGTGACGATACGCTGGCTCAGCTCCGCCATGCGGCCCGGCTTGTCCAGACCCAGAGCGATGTTCTCGGCCACGGTGAGCGAATCGAACAGCGAAAAATGCTGGAACACCATGCCGATGCCAAGGGCGCGGGCGGCGGCCGGGTTGGCCACCTGCACCGGTTTACCGTCCCAAATCACCTCGCCTTCATCGGCATGCAAGATGCCATAGATGATCTTCACCAGCGTGCTTTTGCCGGCGCCGTTCTCGCCCAGCAGCGCGTGGATTTCTCCGGGCAGCAGGGTGAGATCGACGCCGTCGTTCGCGCGGCAGCCGGGGAACTGCTTGGTGATGCCTTTCAAGGCCAGGCGGGGGGTGACACCCTGCAACTGTGACGGTCCTTCATGGTGACGTGTCAAAAGCGTGACACACTATCTTGACCGATCGGTCACAACAATGTGGAAAGTAAAGATTATCGCCGATAAAACAAGAGGAGCGGGGACATGCCCCGCTCCTCGGATACCATTGCGCTGATGAATGATCAGATCTTCGACAGCTGCTCGTCGCCGAAGTGGCTCTGATATTCCTGAACCGCCTTGGTCTGATCGAATTCCTTCTCCATCTTCGCCACCACCACGGTGGCGACGCCGTTGCCGATCAGGTTGGTCAGGGCGCGGGCGGTGGACATGAAGCGATCGACGCCGAACAGCAACGCCAGACCTTCGATGGGCAGCTGGCCGGTGGCCTGCAAGGTGGCGGCCAGGGTGATGAAGCCGCCGCCGGTAACGGCCGCCGCACCCTTCGAGGTGACCATCAGCAGAGCCATGATCGACAACTGCTGCCAGATGGTCAGATCAATGTTGTAGGCCTGGGCGATGAACAGAGCCGCCATCGACAGATAGATGGTGGTGCCGTCCAGATTGAAGGAATAGCCGGTGGGGATCACCAGGCCGACCACCGGCTTGGAGCAGCCGAAGCGCTGCATCTTTTCCATCAGGCGCGGCAGCACCGATTCCGACGACGAGGTGCCGAGAACGATCAGCTGCTCGTCCTTCAGATAGCGCAGGAAGCGGAAGATCGAGAAGCCGTAGAACTTCGCCACCAGACCCAGCACCACCAGGATGAACAGAACCATGGTCAGCAGCACCGCGACCATCAGCATGCCGAGCGAGGTCAGCGACGAGACGCCGAACTTGCCGATGGTGAAGGCCATGGCGCCGAACGCGCCAATGGGGGCGAAATGCATGATGATGTGGATCAGGCTGAAGAAGGCCTGCGAGACGCGCTCAAGGAAGTCTTCAACCGGCTTGCCACGCTCGCCCAGCATCGACAGGGCGGCGCCGAACAGCACCGAGAACACCAGGATCTGCAGCAGATCGCCCGAGGCGAAGGCGCCGATCACATTGTCGGGGACCATCTTCATCAGGAAGTCGACGGTGGTCTGGTTATGGGCGGCGTCGGCATATTTGGTGACCTCAGCCGAGACCTTGGTGGCGCCGGCGACGGCGTTCATGCCGCGGCCGGGGCCGATCAGGTTGGCCAGGATCAGGCCGATGGCCAGGGCGAAGGTGGTGACCACCTCGAAATAAACCAGCGCCTTGACGCCGACCTTGCCGACTTTCTTCATGTCGCCGACGCTGGAAATGCCGGTCACGACGGTCAGGAAGATCACCGGGCCGACCACCATCTTGATCATCTTGATGAAGATGTCGCCCAGCCATTTCATGTTGGTGGCGGTCTCGGGGTAGAACTGGCCGAGCAGGATGCCGACGACGATGGCGACCAGGACCTGGAAGGTCAGGTCCTTGTAGAAGACTTTTTTCTTCTGCGGATTTTGCGGCGAAGGAGCGAGCATGGACATTTCCCTTGTCTGACCGAAGCCATGTTGTGATTGCAGCCGGCGGGCCGGCGGATGAAATTCGGGTCATCCATTCGCAAGCGCCATGCCAGTTTTTAGATTGAGGGAAAACCACCCTTTTTATGTTTTTTGTGGCTGGATTTCCACACAATCATCCTGGATATGGTGTGTGGTTAGCCACACAAAAGAGCTTTCCCTCCGGCAATGTTGAAAGTTCCTTGCCTAACACCCGTTCCTCTCGTCATTTTGCTGCGCCGCAGCGTGTTTAAGAGATCATCCATTGCTCAAGCGTGTTTACCTTCTTCTGACCGATAAACTGCTGATGTCCGAGCGACCGGCCTTGATGGGGCTGGTCTATCTGCTGATCCTGGCCGCGCCCTGGCTGGTCTGGCAGGCCGGCACTTGGAGCCGTGCCCAGGCCTTTGATCAGCTGGCGCGTGAAGGGCATGAGCGGGTGATTCTTTATGCCGGCAGCCTGCATTCCGAGATCGAGAAATATCAGAACATCCCCCTGGTGCTGGCCAGCGACCCCGAGGTGGTGGCGATGCTGGCCGGCAAGTCAGACCCCCAGGCCTTGTCGCGCCGGCTGGAGCGGCTGAACCGCAAGCTGGAAGCCTCGGCCATCTATGTCATGGATGTCTCGGGTCTGACCCTGTCGGCCAGCAACTGGGCCGAGGGGGTGGGCAGCTTCGTCGGCCAGCGTTTCGATTTCCGTCCTTATTACATCCAGGCCATGCAAAGCGGCGTCGGGCATTATTTTGCTTTGGGCACCACCTCGAACCAGCCGGGCTATTACATCGCCATGCCGGTGCGCCAGGATGGCCGTACCTTGGGGGCGGTAGTGGTCAAGATGTCGATGGCCGAGCTGGAGAAAAGCTGGGTCAGCAGCGGCGAGCGGGTGTTCGTCACCGATTCTCATGGCATCGTCTTCATCACCAATCATGCCTTATGGCGCTATCACAGCCGTCTGCCCCTGGGACCCGAGGACCGGCTGGCGGTGCGGGCCAGCCGGCAATATGGCGACGAGCCGTTGAACCCCATCGGGCTGGTGGACGGCGAGCGGCTGGTGACCGCCGACGGGCGGGGCTTCCTGCCGATCACCATGCCGCTGGAGGATGGCGAGGGCTGGACCCTGACCGTGCTGCTGGATGCCGGCCAAGCCCAGGATCAGGCCCGCGATACCGGCCTGCTGGCGGTGGCGGGGCTGCTGCTGCTGGGGTTCGGCATCTATGCCCTGGCCCAGCGCAGCATGGCCCGGCGGCGGCAGCGGCTTGAGCTGGAGCGCCGGGTCGAAGAGCGCACCGCCGAACTGACCGCCAAGCAGGACGAACTGGTGCAGGCGGCCAAACTGGCGGCCTTGGGGCAGATGTCGGCGGGCATGGTGCATGAGATCAACCAGCCGCTGGCGGCCTTGCGCTCTTATGCCGACAATGCGGTGACTTATCTGAAGCTGGGCAAGCCCGAGGGGGCGGCGGAAAATCTGACGGAAATCGCTGATCTGACCGAGCGCATGGCCCGGATTACCGGCCAGTTGAAGCAATTTGCCCGCAAGTCTCAGGGCTTGGCCGAGCCGGTGGCGGTGACCAGGCTGGTGGAAACCTCGCTGGCGCTGCTGGGTGGCCGCCCAAAGGCCGAAGGGGTCGAGCTGGTGAGCAGCCTTGGAGACTCTCATCTGAGGGTTTGGGGCGACGAGGTGCGCCTGCAGCAGGTTCTGGTCAATCTGCTGCGCAACGCTCTTGATGCCATGAAGGGCGCAGACCATAAATTCCTGGCCATCTCGGTGGCCGAGCAGGGGGGCGAGGTGCGTCTGTCGGTGGCCGACAGCGGCAGCGGCATTTCCGAAGACGGCTTGGCGCATCTGTTCGATCCTTTCTTCACCACAAAACCGGCGGGCGAAGGGTTGGGCTTGGGTTTATCGATCTCAGAGGGTATCGTCCGCGACCTCGGGGGCACTTTGACCGCCGCCAACCGCCCGCAAGGGGGCGCGGAATTCACCATGACCCTGAGAAAGGTTCAGGAGTAAGCCAGCGATGAGCATGTCCATCCTTCTGGTCGATGACGACCGCCAGGTGCGCAACGCCGGCAAGCAGACGCTGGAGCTGGCGGGCTTCTCCGTGCAATGCGCCGAGTCGGGCGAGCAGGCGCTGAAGATGCTGACCCGCGATTGCGGCGCGCTGATCACCGATGTGCGCATGGGTGGTCTTGACGGCTTTGCCTTGATGGAAAAAGCGCTGGAGCTGGACCCCGACCTGCCGGTGATCATGGTGACCGGCCATGGCGATGTCTCGATGGCGGTCCGCGCCATCCGGGGCGGCGCTTACGACTTCATCGAAAAGCCGTTCCCGTCCGAACTGTTGGTGGATTGCACGCGCCGCGCCCTGGAGCGCCGCCGGCTGGTGATGGAAAACCGCCTGTTGCGGCAGGAACTGGCCGAGGCCGGCGAGACCGCCATCATCGGCCGCACCCCGGCCATCGAGCGCATGCGCACCATCATCTCGGCGGTGGCCGAGACCGACGCCGACGTGCTGGTGATGGGCGAGACCGGCACCGGCAAGGAGCTGGTGGCCCGCGCCCTGCATCATCAGAGCGGGCGCAAGGATCATAAGTTCGTGGCGCTGAACTGCGGCGCCATGCCGGAAAGCCTGTTCGAGTCCGAGCTGTTCGGCCACGAGGCCGGCACCTTCACCGGGGCCGCCAAGCGCCGGGTGGGCCGCATTGAATTCGCCCATAAGGGCACGATGTTCCTCGACGAAATCGAGAGCATGCCACTGTCCTTGCAGGTTAAGATCCTGCGCGTTCTGCAAGAGCGGTCGGTGGAGCCATTAGGCTCGAACGAGGTGATCCCGGTGGATCTTCGCGTGGTCGCCGCCACCAAGGTCAGCCTGAAGGTTGCCAGCCAGGAACAGCGTTTCCGCGAAGACCTGTATTACCGGCTGAATGTGGTGATGATCCATATCCCGCCGCTGCGCGAACGGCGCGAGGATATTCCGCTGCTGTTCCGCCATTTCATCATGAAGGCCGCCACCCGTTATGGCCGCGAACCGCCGCGCCTGACGCCCGATATCCTGCATCAGCTGACCAGCTATTCCTGGCCGGGCAATGTGCGCGAGCTGAAGAACGCCGCCGACCGTTTCGTGCTGGGTCTGGGCGAAGAGAGCGAGCTGCTGGGCGCCGAGCCCGTGCGCGGCACCCGGCTGACCCTGGCCGAGCAGGTGGATCTGTTCGAGAAAAGCGTCATCGAAAACGAGCTGGCGCTGCATAACGGCAGCGTTAAACAGACCGTGGAGTCCCTTGGAATTCCAAGGAAAACCTTCTATGACAAGCTGCGCCGCCATGGGCTGGTCGCCGACGACTTCCGCTAGTCCATATCCTTTTCCAGCAGCTCGACCCTGGGCAGTCCTTCGACGGCGGCATCCAGGCGGCGCGTCAGTTCCTCGGCCTGGGGAAAGCCCTTGCTGAGCACCAGCCGCACCTCGGACCGGGCCAGCCTTTGATGGGCAAAGCGGAAGAAAGGGAGAGGAGGCTCAGCCCAGGATGCTGAGATTGTCACCGACCGAGGCGGCACTGTCGCTGGCCGTTTTCTCGGTAGTGCGGTAAAGAGCGGCGATACGGGCCGAACCGCTGGGCTGCCAATGGCTTTTGCCATTTTCGCCGGCCTTGTCGGTGCCGTCCGAGGCGGAGCCATCGGCGGAGCGGGTGCCGTCTTTGCCATTCTGTGGATCGGTCGAGCTGCCGTTCAGGTCGGAACTGTTCCCGTCGCTGCTCTGCCCGTCGGTCTGAGGGCCCGAGCTGTCGGGCGAGGCGGAAAGGGCATGCGGGTCGAGCACGAACACCGCCTGGACCACCGGCTGGCTGGTGACCATGGCGGCGGTGGGGCCGCTGCTGGCCGGAGAGGTCGGGTTTCCAGCGGCGTTTTGCTGGGCAAGGGCGGCAGGGGAGGTGGTGGCGGCATCAGCAGCCGTAACGGCGCCGTTCGCCACAGCCTGGGTCAATGCCTGGCTGTAGTTCTGGCCGTCGGGGCGCGCACCCACGGGGACCATAACGACCACGCGGGCCGGTCCGGTATGGGTGTTGATGATGGTGCCTACACTGGTCATGGATAAAATTTTATCTGTTTTGCCCGGCTGATTCCAGACTTTCTATATAGGGGGAGTGAATCAGCTTGCCAAATCCCCGGCTTGAGGATATATGGCCCGGCACAAATCCGCACGCGGGAGTGCGCACGATTTTTATCGTCCGCTCCGGTGCCAGGCGCAAGTCTGGCGTTTCCCGCGGAGGTTCAACCGGAGAAGCAAAGGAATTCTCTCATGGCTCTGCCGACCTTCACCATGCGTCAACTGATCGAAGCTGGCGTTCATTTCGGTCACAACACCCGCCGCTGGAACCCGAAGATGGCTCCCCATCTGTTCGGTGTCCGCAATGGCATTCACATCATCGATCTGCAGCAGACCGTTCCGCAGCTGCATCGCGGCATGCAGGCCGTTCGTGACGTCGTCGCCGGCGGCGGCCGCGTTCTGTTCGTCGGCACCAAGCGCGCCGCTCAGGACATCGTCGCTGAATCCGCCAAGCGTTGCGGCCAGTATTATGTGAACCATCGCTGGCTGGGCGGCATGCTCACCAACTGGAAGACCATCAGCCTGTCCATCAAGCGCCTGCGCGAGATCGACGAGCAGATCGCTTCCGGCAATGTGTCGGGCCTGACCAAGAAGGAACAGCTGAACCTGTCGCGTGAGCGCGAGAAGCTGGACCGCGCTCTGGGCGGTATCCGCGAGATGGGCGGCCTGCCGGACATCATCTTCATCATCGACACCAACAAGGAGCAGCTGGCTGTTCAGGAAGCCAACAAGCTGAACATCCCGGTTGTGGCGATCCTGGACTCCAACTCGGACCCGGCTGGCGTGACCTATGCCATCCCCGGCAACGACGACGCTCTGCGCGCCATCCAGACCTATTGCGACCTGGTTTCGGGTTCGGTGCTGGACGGCATTCAGGCCGAGATGTCCCGTTCGGGTGTCGACCTGGGCGAACAGGCCGAGGCTCCGGCCGAAGTGGTCGCCGAGGCTGCGGCCGAGGGCGCTGCCGAGGCCTAATTCGGCCTTCGCTGAAAATGTCATCGGATGGCGGCGGCGCAACCCGCCGCCATTCGTTTAAATATCTGATCCCTTTAAGATCCAACCCTTTCGAAAGAGGAAGACCATGGCCGAGATTACCGCCGCGCTTGTCAAGGAACTGCGCGAGAAGACTGGCGCCGGCATGATGGACTGCAAGAAGGCCCTGGGCGAGACCGCCGGTGACCTGGAAGGCGCCGTTGACTGGCTGCGCAAGAAGGGCCTCGCCGCCGCCGCCAAGAAGGCCGGCCGCGTCGCCGCTGAAGGTCTGGTGGCCGTCGCCGCCGAGGGCACCGTCGGCGCCGTCGTCGAAGTGAACGCCGAGACCGACTTCGTCGGTCGCAATGACCAGTTCCAGGCTTTCGTGAAGTCCGTCGCCGCCGTCGCTCTGAAGAGCGAAAACGACGTGGCCGCCATCAAGGCCGCCAAGCTGGCCTCCGGCAAGACCGTTGAGGAAGAAGTCACCTCGCTGATCGCCACCATCGGCGAGAACATGAACTTCCGCCGCGCCAAGGTGCTGAAGGTCAGCCAGGGCGTCGTTGCCACCTACATCCACTCCGCCACCGCTCCCGGCCTCGGCAAGATCGGTGTTCTGGTGGCTCTGGAGTCCGCCGGTGACGTCGCCAAGCTGAACGAAGTGGGCAAGCAGATCGCCATGCATGTGGCCGCTGCCAACCCGCTGTTCCTGACCGTCGATTCGGTGGATGGCGCCGCTCTGGACCGCGAACGCGCCGTGCTGACCGAGCAGGCCGCCGCTTCCGGCAAGCCCGCCGAAGTCATCACCAAGATGGTCGAAGGCCGCATCCGCAAGTACTACGAAGAAGTGGTGCTGACCGAGCAGGTCTATGTGATCGACGGCGAGACCAAGATCTCCAAGGTCGTCGAGAACGCCGCCAAGGACGCCGGCGCCCCCGTCAAGCTGGTGGGCTTCGCTCGCTTCGCTCTGGGCGAAGGCGTCGAGAAGGAAGAGAAGGACTTCGCCGCCGAAGTCGCGGCCCAGCTGGGTCGTTAATCTTCTCCATAGTCTGGGCCGCCCGGTCCAGAAAGGACGCGACAGCCGGCAGGAATGGTGTATCATCCCTGCCGGTTGACCGCCCTGTAAGCCGGATCCGCACTATGCAGTTCCGGCTTTGGCTTGTCCGCCCGGCGGCAGATTGTCGCTAATTCAATTCATCGTTTTTTGCATAAGGCTGCACCATGACCCATGCGCCCAAGTTTCGCCGCGTTCTGATCAAGCTTTCCGGTGAAGGTCTGATGGGCGACAAGGGGTACGGGCTGGACGGCGACACCGTCGCGCGCATCGCCCAGGAAATCCGTTCGGTGGTCGAGCAGGGGGTGCAGGTCTGTCTGGTGATCGGCGGCGGCAATATCTTCCGCGGCATGTCGGGCGCCGCCAAGGGCATGGAACGCACCAGCGCCGACTATATGGGCATGCTGGCGACCGTGATGAACGCCCTGGCCATGCAGAACTCTCTGGAACGCATCGGTCTGCAGACCCGCGTGCAGTCCGCCATTCCGATGTCGATGGTCTGCGAGCCCTATATCCGCCGCCGCGCCATCCGCCATATGGAAAAAGGCCGCATCGTCATTTTCGCCGCCGGCACCGGCAATCCGTTCTTCACCACGGACACCGCCGCCGCCCTGCGCGCCGTCGAAATGAACTGCGATCTTTTGGTCAAGGCCACCCAGGTGGACGGCGTCTATACCGCCGACCCCAAAAAGGACCCGACCGCCACCCGTTACGAGCGCCTGACCTTCATGGAGGTCCTGACCAAGGATCTGCAGGTCATGGACGCCACCGCCATCGCGCTTTGCCGTGAGAACGGCCTGCCGATCATGGTGTTCAATCTCCATGACGAAGGTTCGTTCGCTAAAGTGGTGTCCGGCGAAGGCCGCTTCACCATCATCGAAGAAGAAGAGGAGTAAATCGTCGTGTCGGTTACCAGCTACGCCGATTTGAAGAAGGACGTGAAGCGCCGCATGGACAGCGCCGTCGAAGTTCTGAAAAAGGAATTCTCGGGCCTGCGCACCGGTCGCGCTTCGGTCAATCTGCTCGACACCGTGGTGGTCGAGGCCTATGGCAGCGAGATGCCCCTGAACCAGGTCGGCAATGTCAGCGTGCCCGAGCCGCGCATGATCACCGTGTCGGTGTGGGACAAGGGCATGGTCAAGGCGGTCGAGAAGTCGATCCGCGACGCCGGTCTGGGCCTGAACCCGCAGGCCGACGGTATGACCGTGCGCGTGCCGATTCCGCCGCTGAACGAGGAGCGCCGCCGCGAGCTGCAGAAGGTTGCCGGCAAATATGGCGAGCATGCCCGCGTCTCGGTGCGCAATGTCCGCCGCGACGGCATGGACAGCCTGAAGAAGCTGGAAAAGGACGGTGTGATCTCGCAGGACGAGCAGCGCGCCTATGAAAAGGAAATCCAGGCCTTCACCGACGAAACCATTAAGCATGTCGATGAGGCCCTGGCCCATAAAGAAAAAGAAATCATGCAGGTCTAGCCCGGATGGAAGCGGTTCCCTCTCCCGTCACCGGCTCTGCGCCGCCTCCGCCCGTGCATGTGGCCGTTATCATGGACGGCAATGGCCGTTGGGCGAAGGCGCGCGGACTGCCGCGCGTCGCCGGCCACCGTCAGGGAGCCGAGTCTGTGCGCGCCTGCGTGCGTGCCGCCGGTGAACTGGGCGTCTCCTACCTGACGCTGTTCGGCTTCTCGTCCGAGAACTGGAAGCGCCCGGATGGCGAGGTCCGCGACCTGATGGGTCTGCTGCGCCTTTACTTGCGCAACGAGGTGCGCGAGCTGCATAAGAACAATGTGCGGCTGCGGGTGGTGGGCGACCGCCAACGCCTTGGCCCCGACATCGTCTCGCTGATCGAACAGGGCGAGGCCAAGACCGCCAACAATACCGGTCTGACCCTGATCCTGGCGCTGTCCTATGGCGGACGGGCCGAGATCGTGCATGCCGCCAAGGCTCTGGCCCAGAAGGTCAAGGCTGGCGTGTTGGAGCCCGAGGCCATCGACGAGCAGATGTTCGGCGAGGCCATCTTCACCGCCGGCATTCCTGATCCCGATCTGCTGGTCCGCACCAGCGGCGAGCAGCGCATCAGCAATTTCCTGCTCTGGCAATGCGCCTATGCCGAGATGGTGTTCACCGACGTCTTGTGGCCCGATTTCGGCCGCAAGGAACTGGAAGAGGCCATTGCGGCCTATCACGGACGCGACCGCCGTTACGGCGGGGTGCGGTAAGGCCCGCCGGTGCTGAAACAGCGCATTCTTTCGGCTTTGGTGCTGGGCCCGGTGGCCCTGGCCGCCGCATGGTTCGGCGGCTGGGCCTTCGTGGCGCTGATCGCCGTCGGCGGCGTGCTGCTGGGCTGGGAATGGTCGCGCCTCTGCCATGGCGGAAACTTTGGTAAGGGTGGCATTCTGCTGTCCGTTCTGGCCGCCGCCGCCGCCGTGGCTGGCAAGCTGGCTCCGGCCTACGGTTTGCTGCTGATCCCGGTCGCCATGCTGCTGGCTCCGGCCTTGCAGCGCCGGGATGATCGCTCGCCGCTCTGGCTGGCGTTTGGCGGCGTCTATATCCTGTTGCCGGTGCTGTCGCTGGTCTGGCTGCGCGAGCAGGGACGTCCGCTGCTGTTCTGGGTGCTCTTGCTGGTCTGGGCAACCGATATCGGCGCCTATGCCGCCGGCCGCACCATCGGCGGACCGAAGTTGGCCCCGAAAATCAGCCCCAACAAGACTTGGGCTGGGTTGATTGGGGGGATGATCGCCGCCGCTGTAGTGGGTAGCCTGATGGCACCTTACTTCAGTGGCGAATGGCCTGTTGTCGCGCTGTACAGTGGTGTGTTGGCGGTGATAGCGCAGGTTGGCGATTTCGGTGAATCCTGGGTCAAGCGTCGTTTCGGCGTCAAAGATTCCAGCAACATCATTCCCGGACATGGCGGCGTTTTGGACCGTGTCGACGGCCTGTTGGCGGTGGCACCGCTGGTAGCTGGCTGGGTGTCGGGTTGGATGCTTTACTTCAGCATATATGGCATGGACGCTCCATGACCTCTGACGCACCCCGTTCCGTCACCATCCTGGGCGCCACCGGCTCGGTCGGCGCCAACACCGTCGATCTGGTGGTGCGCAACCCCGACAAGTTCGTGGTCGAGGCGCTGGTCGCCAACAACAGCATCGAGGTTCTGGCCGATCAGGCTCGTCGCCTGAAGCCGAGCTTCGTCGCCGTCGCCGATCCTGCCGCCTATGGCCGGCTGAAAGAGGCTTTGGGCGGCATTCCCGGCCTGGAGTTGGCCGCCGGTCCCGAAGCCGCCATCGAGGCCGCCCGTCGCCCGTCCGACGTGGTGATCGCCGCGATTGTCGGCGCTGCTGGATTGCCGCCGACCCTGGCGGCGGTGCAGCGCGGTGCCGTGGTGGGTTTGGCCAACAAGGAAACCCTGGTTTGCGCCGGTTCCTTGGTGATGGCCGAGGCCAAGCGGGCAGGGGCGGTTATGGTGCCGGTGGATTCCGAACATTCTGCCATCTTCCAGGTGCTGGATGAGATCAACCGTCCGGCGGTGGAGAAGATCATCCTGACCGCGTCCGGCGGGCCGTTCCGCACCAAGACGCGGGACGAGATGGCCAAGGCGACGCCCGAGATGGCGGTGGCGCATCCCAATTGGAGCATGGGCGCCAAGATTTCCGTCGATTCCGCGACCATGATGAACAAGGGGCTGGAGGTGATTGAGGCCTTCCACCTGTTCGCCATGCCCGAGGATAAGATCGAAGTGCTGGTGCATCCCCAGTCGGTGGTGCATAGCATGATCGAATATGTCGATGGTTCGGTGCTGGCCCAGTTGGGCACGCCCGATATGCGGATGCCGATCTCGCTGGCTCTGGCCTGGCCGAAGCGTTTGGCGACGCCGGGCAAGCGGTTGGACCTGGCGGCCATCGGCAGCCTGACCTTCGAGGCTCCGGACGAGGTGCGCTTTCCGGCCCTGCGTCTGGCCCGCGAGGCCTTGCGCGCCAATGGCGGCGCGCCAACTATATTGAACGCCGCGAATGAGGTGGCGGTACAGGCCTTCCTGTCCTGCCGCATCGGCTTCTTGGACATCGCCCGCATCGTCGGTGATTGCCTGGAGCGGCTGCCGTCGAAGGTCGGAAGCGACCTCGACGCTTTGCTGGCCTTGGATGCTGAAACGCGCCGGCTGGCTTCGGAACTCTGTGGAAAGGTGGGCTGACCGCGATGGCTGATCTGTTGCATTGGGTCTATGGCAACGTGGTGGTGTTCCTGCTGGTGCTCACCGTGGTGGTGTTCGTCCATGAGATGGGGCATTTCCTGCTGGCCCGCGCTTGTGGCGTGAAGGTCGAGACCTTCTCGATCGGCTTCGGGCCGGAGCTGTTCGGCTATACCGCCAAGAAGACCGGCACCCGCTGGCGGGTCAGCCTGTTGCCGTTCGGCGGCTATGTGAAGATGCTGGGCGATGCCGACGCCGCCAGCACGCCGGGTTCCATCGACGATATTCCCGAAGCCGAGCGTAAGCTGACCTTCCAGTCCAAGAATCTGGCGCAGAAGGCGGCGATCATCGCCGCCGGACCGCTGTTCAACCTGGTCTTCGGTCTGTTGGTGGCGGCGGGCGGCTTCATGGTCATGGGCGAATTGCGCTTGGCCCCGGTGGTGGGCGAGGTCCAGCCGGGCAGCGCCGCCGAGGAAGCCGGCATCAAGGCTGGCGACCGGGTGATTTCCGCCAATGGTCAGGCGGTCGAGCGCTTCCAGGATCTGCAGGGCATCGTGCTGCTGGATGTGGATGGAGCGCTGTCGCTGGTGCTGAAGCGCGGCGAGGAACAGATTTCCCTGGTGGCGCATCCGCGCGTGACTGAGGTGAAGGATGGTTTCGGCAATGTCTCGAAGCATCCTATCCTTGGCATTCGCAGCGACCCGGATGCGGCCGAGATGATCAAGCATACGCCGCTGACGGCCCTGAGCGCCGCCGGGCATGAAACCGTTGGTATGATCTCGGCTACCCTGACCGGGGTGGGGCAGATGCTGAGCGGACGCCGCTCGACCGACGACATTTCCGGTCCCTTGCGCATCGCCAAGCGTGCCGGGCAGGCGGCACAGATTGGGTTCGGCGGCGTGGTGTTCTACATCTTCTTGCTGTCCGTCAACCTGGGGTTGATTAATCTTTTTCCGGTTCCGCTGCTCGACGGCGGGCATTTACTGTTCTATGGTATCGAGGCGGTTCGGGGTCGTCCGTTGGGTCCGAAAACGCAAGAATATGGTTTCCGCCTGGGCCTGTTTCTGGTATTGGCCTTGATGCTGTTAGCCACGAGCAACGATGTTATCGATCTGTTGCATGGCGGTTGACGTTTAAGGGCGGTCTGATGTCCTGTGTTGTCTTAGGGGGAATCTTGGTCCGTTCGCTCCGTTTCGCGCTTATCGCCGCGGTTCTGACCATCCTGACCGCTGCTGGTGGCTCCGTGCCTGCCTTGGCGCAGGAAAGCGGCGTCGTCCGTGACATCGCCATCAACGGCCAGCAGCGCATCGAGCCCGAGACCATCCAGTCCTACATGACGATTCATGAGGGCGACGCTTTTGATTCCCAGAAGATCGACAAATCGCTGAAGGCTTTGTTCGCCACCGGCCTGTTCGCCGACGTGAACATCCATCGCGAAGGCGACAGCCTGGTGGTCAAGGTGGTGGAAAACCCCATCATCAACCGCATCGCCTTCGAAGGTAACCGCCATATGAAGGCTGATCAGCTGCAGACAGAAGTGCAGCTGAAGCCGCGTACGGTCTATACCCGCACCAAGGTGCAGAACGACGTCAAGCGCATCCAGGAGCTTTATCGCCGCTCGGGCCGCTTTGCCGTGACCGTCGAGCCGAAGCTGATCGAACTGGAGCAGAACCGCGTCGATCTGGTGTTCGAGATCAACGAAGGGGCGCCTACCTACGTCACCCGCATCGACTTCATCGGCAACAAGCGCTATAGCGACTCGGCCCTGAAGGAAGTGCTGCAGACCAAGGAAGAGCGCTGGTACCGCTTCCTGTCGTCCGACGACAGCTATGATCCCGACCGCGTCAATTACGACCGCGAACTGCTGCGCCGCTTCTATATGAAGAACGGTTACGCCGACTTCCGCGTGGTGTCCTCGGTGGCCGAGCTGACGCCGGACCGGTCCCGCTTCTTCCTGACCTATACCCTGGAAGAGGGCGAGCGCTACAAGATCGGCGATCTGCAGGTCAAGAGCGCCATTCCTGACCTGAAGGCCGAAGAGCTTTACGGGGTTCTGACCTTCGCCAAGGGCGATTGGTACAATGCCGATCAGGTGGAAAACACCATCCAGGCGCTGACCGACGCGGTGGGCAGCAAGGGTTACGCCTTCGTCGATATCAAGCCGAACCTGAATCGCCATCGCGACACCCATGTCATCGACATCACCTTCGATATTCAGGAAGGTCCGCGCGTCTACGTCGAGCGCATCGACATCCAGGGCAATGTGCGTACCTTGGATAAGGTGATCCGCCGCGAATTCCGACTGGTGGAAGGTGACGCCTTCAACAGCGCCAAGCTGCGCCGGTCGAAGGAACGCATCAAGGATCTGGACTTCTTCGAGAAGGTGGATGTGACCAACGTCCCGTCCGAGACCGCGCCTGATCGCACCGTCATCAAGGTGGATGTGCAGGAAAAATCGACTGGCGAATTGTCCTTTGGCGTCGGCTGGTCGTCGTCGGTGGGCGCGCTGCTGCAGGTTGGTGCGACCGAGCATAACCTGCTGGGCCGTGGCCAGACCGTCTATGTCAACGGCACCCTGGCGCAGAAGCAGACCTCGATCTCGACCGGCTTCACCGAGCCTTACTTCCTCGATCGCCATCTGATTGCCGGTTTCGATATCTTCTCGACCAAGAGCACCGATACCCAGACCTCCTCGGGCTATGACACCAGCTCGTTGGGCGGCGATCTGCGCATGGGCTACTACTATAACGAATATCTGCGGCATGACTGGCGCTATACTGCCAGCGTGACCGAGATCACCAACGTCGATTCGACCTCGATTTATGTGTTGGACCAGCAGGGCACCACCACCCTGTCGATGATCAGCCATGGCCTGACCTGGGATCATCGCGACAGCCGCGTCGATCCGACCCGTGGTTACTTCGTCAAGTTCGGCAATGACTTTGCCGGCGCCGGCGGCGGTAACCATTTCGTGCGCACCACCACGTCTGCCGGGCAGTTCTTCCCGCTGTGGGATGAGTCGGTGCTGTCGCTGTCGGCCACTGCCGGCACGATCCAGGGTTTCGACGGCGACAATGTGCGCATCAACCAGCGCTTCTATCTGGGTGGCGACAGCTTGCGCGGCTTCAAGGATGCCGGCGTGAGCCCGCGTGATCGCAATACCGGCGACGCCTTGGGCGGCATGTGGGATACCACGGCCAGCGCCGAGATGACCTTCCCCATCGGCTTCCCCAAGGAACTGGGGGTGAAGGGCAAGCTGTTCACCGACATCGGCACCATCGGCCCGACCGCCAGCAACGTGGACAAGAGCTCGATCTATGAATCGCAGAGTCTGCGTATGTCGATCGGCACCGGTATCGTTTGGAAGTCTCCCATGGGACCGATCAATGTCGATCTCGGCTTCCCGATCATGAGCGACAGTCACGACGTCGATCAGATCTTCCGACTTAATTTCGGTACGAGGTTCTAATCATGAAGTTCACTCTGGGCGCCCGGCTTCTGACCGCCGGCTGCTTGACGGCCATTCTGTTCGCCTCCGTTCCGGCTTCGGCCGAGGATAACGGCTTCGGCATCGGCAATGGCAGCGGCTCTGCTCCCATTGCTGTTCCTCCGCCGCCAGCGGCTGCTCAGGGCGCTGCTCCGGCTGCCGCCGCTGCTCCCGCTGCCGCTCCTGCCGCCGCGGGTAAGTCGTCGGGGCAGATGTTGGCTCCGGTGATTGCCGTGGTGGATGTGGATGTGGTGATGGGCAATTCCCTGGCCGCCAAGTCGGTGGCCGCTCAGCGCGACAAGTGGCAGCAGACCTATCAGAACGAGTTGGCGCCCCAGGAAAAGACCCTGCGCGAAACCAAGCAGAAGCTGGACGCCGACCATCAGACCATGAAGCCGGAAGACTTCCAGGAAAAGGCTCGCGCCTTCGAGCAGAGCGTCGGGGAGTTCGAGCGCAAGGTGGTGATTCGTCGCCGCGCTCTGGAAAAGTCGGTGGCCATCGCCATGGGTCAGGTCGAACGCGCCATGTACGAAACTACGGCTCAGGTGGCTGGCGCTCATGGCTGCAATCTTGTGCTGCCGCGCACCCAGGTGATCCTGTTCGCCGACAATATGAACCTGTCCAAGGAAGTGGTGGATGCGCTGAACCGCAAGCTGCCGAAGGTGGATATGCCGGCTCCGCAGCTGGAAAGCGACGCTCCGGCCAGCCCCGCGAAGAAGAACTGAGGACATGGCTGATCCCCGTTTCTTCCGCCGTGCCGGGCCCTTCACTCTGCAGCAGCTGGCCGAGCTGACCGGCGCCGAGCTTTCGCCCGGCGCCGATCCCGCCTTGTTGCTGAATGACGTGGCGGCCTTGGATGCGGCGGGAGAGGGGCAGGTTTCCTTCCTCGACAACAAGAAATATGTCGAGGCCTTCAGCCGCAGCCGGGCTTCGGCCTGTCTGGTGCATCCTTCGATGGCGCCGCGAGCACCAGCGGGGATGGCCTTGCTGCTGTCGGGCGATCCTTACCGCGCTTATGCCATGGTGGCCCAAGCTTTCTATCCGGTTCCGCCGGTCGAGGCTTCCATCGCTCCCAATGCTTATGTCGACTCCAGCGCCAAGCTTTCTCAGCCGGTGCAGGTCGATCCCGGCGCTTATGTCGGGCCGAATGCCGAAATCGGCGCCGGAACCCGCATCGGGCCCAATGCCGTGATCGGCGAAGGGGTGGTGCTGGGCGAGAATTGCACCATTGGCGCCAATGCTTCCGTCAGCCATGCGCTGGTTGGCAATCGCGTCTCAATCTATGCCGGCGTACGCATCGGCCAGGACGGCTTCGGCTTCGCCATGGGTCCCAAGGGGCATCTGAAGGTGCCGCAGCTGGGCCGCGTGGTGATTGAGGACGATGTAGAAATCGGCGCGAACGCCACCATCGACCGGGGCGCCGGTCCCGACACCGTGATCGGTGCCGGCAGCAAGATCGACAATCTGGTGCAGATCGCCCATAACGTCCGTCTGGGCCGGGGTTGCGTGATCGTCTCGCAGGTGGGTATTTCCGGCAGCACCAAGCTGGGCGATTTCGTCGTGGCCGCCGGTCAGGCCGGCATTACCGGCCATCTGACCATCGGCAGCGGCGCGCAGATTGCGGCGCAGAGCGGTGTGATGCGCGACATCGGCCCGGGCGAAAAAGTGGGTGGCTCGCCGGCCACTCCGATTACCGAATGGCTGCGCCAAAGCGCGCTGCTGGCCAAGATGGCTCGTAAGAAAAGCAGTTAGAAAAGAAGAGAGAGGCCGCGGATGACCACCGCCGAAAACCCGACCAGCAACGTCATCGACATCAACCGGATCATGCAGATGATCCCGCATCGTTATCCGTTCCTGATGGTGGATAAGGTGATCGATGTGGTGAAGGATGTCAGCGCCGTGGGCGTCAAGAACGTCTCGGCCGGCGAGCCGCATTTCCAGGGGCATTTCCCCAGCCGTCCGATCATGCCGGGCGTGCTGATCATCGAAGCCATGGCTCAGACCTCGGCGGTGCTGGTGGTCGAGACCCTGGGGCCGGACTCGGAAGGCAAGTTGGTCTATTTCATGACCGTCGATTCCGCCCGTTTCCGCAAGCCGGTGATTCCGGGCGACACCATCTATATCCATGTGTTCAAGGAGCGCAGCCGCGGCAACGTCTGGAAGTTCCGCGCCGAGGCCAAGGTGGACGGGACTCTGGTCGCCGAAGCCACCTATGCCGCCATGATCCTGGATAACTGAGGCGGCATGACCAATATTCATCCCACAGCCATCGTCGCTTCGGGCGCCGAGATCGATCCGACCGCCGAGATCGGACCGTTCTGCACGGTCGGCCCGCAGGTCAAGATTGGCGCCAAGGTCAAGCTGATTTCCCATGTGGTGGTCGACGGCATCACCAGCATCGGCGAAGGCACGGTGGTCTATCCCTTCGCCTCGCTGGGTCTGCGCCCGCAGGATCTGAAATATCATGGCGAGCCGAGCCGTCTCGAGATCGGCAGCAACAACCAGATCCGTGAATATACCACCATGAACCCCGGCACCGAGGGCGGCGGCATGCTGACCAAGGTGGGCGATAACGGCCTGTTCATGATGAGCACCCATGTCGCCCATGACTGCATGGTCGGCAACAATGTCATTCTGGCCAACAACGCCACCCTGGCCGGCCATGTGAACCTGGGCGACTTCGCCGTGCTGGGCGGGCTGTGCGCCGTGCATCAGTTCGTGCGCATCGGCGCCCATGTGATGGTGGGCGGCATGACCGGCGTCGAGAACGACGTCATCCCCTACGGCGCCGTCACCGGCAACCGGGCGCATCTGTCGGGCCTGAATCTGGTGGGCATCAAGCGCCGCGGCTTCTCGCGCGATGACATCCATGCCCTGCGCAACGCCTATCGGCTGCTGTTCGCTCCCGAAGGCACCTTGGCCGAGCGTCTGGAAGACGTGGCCGATCAATATCAATCCGTGGCTCCGGTGAAAGAAATCGTGGATTTCATCCGCGCTGACAGTTCCCGGGCCATCTGCGTGCCGAAGCAGGAGAATGCTGCCTAAGCTCGGCATCCTGGCGGGCGGCGGCGAGCTGCCGGTCCGCCTGGTGGCCGCCTGCCGCGAGCAGGGGCGGGAGCATTTCCTGCTGGGCCTGGAAGGTCACGCCAACCCCGCCGATTTCCCCGATGTCCCGCAGGCCTGGATCCGTCTGGGCGAGGCGGGCAGGGGATTCGAAATCCTGCATCAACAGAACTGCATCGAAGTGGTGATGGCCGGTCCGGTCCGTCGCCCGACCTTGCGCGAGCTGCGCCCCGACTGGCGCACCGTGCGCTTCTTTTCGCGCGTCGGCATGAAGGCGTTGGGCGATGACAGCCTGCTGCGTTCGGTCATCAGCGAGTTGGAGAGCGAAGGCTTCCGCATCGTCGGAGCTCATTCCATTCTGGGCGATCTGCTGGCGGTCGAGGGCGTTTGGGGCCGCCATGCTCCCGACGAACAGGCCGAGGCCGATATCGCCCGTGGGATCGAGGTCGCCAGAGGGCTGGGTCTGCTGGATGTCGGCCAGTCGGTGGTGGTGCAGCAAGGCATCGTGCTGGGCGTGGAAGCCATCGAAGGCACCGACGCCCTGATCGCCCGCTGCGGCGGCTTGAAGCGCGACGGCGATGGCGGCGTGCTGGTCAAGATCGCCAAGCCGGGCCAGGAGCGCCGCGCCGATCTTCCCACCATCGGTCCCGATACCGTGGCCTCTTGCGCTGCCGCCGGTTTGCGCGGCATCGCCGTCGAGGCCGGCTCGGCCATCGTGGTCAATCGCGAAGAGGTCATCCGCGCCGCCGATCAGACCGGGCTGTTCCTGACCGGCGTTAAGGTGTCGGCATGAGCACCGGCCCTCTGATCTATATCATTGCCGGCGAGCCTTCGGGCGATCTGCTGGCGGCGCGTCTGATGGCGGCGTTGAAGGAACTGACCCAAGGCAATGTGCGTTTCGCCGGCATCGGTGGCGAAGCCATGCGGGAAGAGGGGCTGCCCAGCCTGTTTCCACAGGCCGATCTGGCGGTGATGGGTCTGGCCGAGGTGTTGCCGCGCATTCCCAAGATTCTGCGCCGCCAGCGGGAAACTCTGGCCGATATCGCCGCGAAACAGCCGGATGTGATCCTGACTGTCGATAGCTGGGGCTTCACCGGGCGGATTGCCAAATCCCTGAAGAAAGCCGGCTCGACCATTCCCCGCATCCATTACGTCGCCCCCATGGTCTGGGCCTGGAAGGAAAAGCGGGTGCATCAGCTGGCCGAGCGGGTCGATCGCTTGATGTGCCTGCTGCCGAACGAGCCCGAGCTGTTCCAGAAGGCCGGCCTGAACGCCGTTCATGTCGGCCATTCGGTGCTGGAAAGCGGGGCGGAGCAGGGGGATGGCCCCGGCTTCCGCCAGCTCTACGGCATTCCCAACCAGGCGCCCTTGCTCTGCGTGCTGCCGGGCAGCCGCCGGTCCGAGACCTCGCGGCTGCTGCCGGTGTTCCGCGACATGGTGTCGCTGCTGGTCGAGGGCCGCCCGGAATTGCGAGTGGTGGTGCCGACCGTTGAAACAGTGGCCGCCGAGGTCGAGGCCGAGGTGGCGCAATGGCCGGTGCCGGTGACGGTGGTCAAGGGCCGTCAGGCCCGCTACGACGCCTTCGCCGCATCCCAAGCCGCCCTGGCCGCTTCGGGCACGGTGGCGCTGGAACTGGCCTTGGCCAAGCTGCCGATGGTGATCGCCTATCGCCTGTCGCCCTTGACGGCGATGATCGCACGGCGGCTGATCAAGCTGAAATTCGTTTGCCTGATCAACATCTTGCTGGATCGTGCAGTGGTACCGGAACTGCTGCTGGAGGATTGCCGCCCCGACAAGCTGGCCCCCGCGCTGATTCCGCTGCTGGATAACGAGAAGGCCCGAGCCGAGCAGTTGTCAGGCGCAGCGGACGCCCTATATCGGTTAGGCCTGGGCGGCGACAGCCCCAGCCTGAAGGCCGCCCGCGAAGTGTTATCGATGATCCGACCCTAAGAAGGATTCGCCATGAGCCAGTTTCGCTTCCTGCATACCATGATCCGCGTCTTCGATCTGGAGAAGTCGCTGGATTTCTATACCCGCCTGTTGGGCATGAAGCTGCTGCGCCGCTCCGATTATCCTGATGGCCGCTTCACCCTGGCCTTCGTCGGCTATGGCGAGGAAAGCGATCATACGGTGATCGAGCTGACCCATAACTGGGATCAGGCCGAGCCTTACGCCATCGGCAGCGGCTTCGGCCATCTGGCCTTGGGCGTCGCCGACATCTATGCCACCTGCGAAGCCTTGAGCAAGGCGGGGGCCAAGATCACCCGCGCCCCTGGCCCGATGAAGCATGGCAGCACCGTGATCGCCTTCATCGAGGACCCGGACGGCTACAAGGTCGAACTGATCGAAGCGAAGAAGGGCTGAGGATTAAGATGCTGTTCCTCGGCCATCTGTTGAAGGTGATCGGCCTGATCATCGCCGCCGTGGCTCTGGCCAATGCGGCGGGCATGCTGATCAACAGCCTGACGGGGGCCGAGGAGTTGCGTTCTTACGCCTATTTCGCCCTGCCGCTGGCCCTAGCCGGCTGCGTGCCGGGCGGGGCGCTGTATGTGGTGGGACGGCGGATGGTGCGGAACCATACGCCGTTATGATTGCATTTTAACGGGTTTAAGGATCAGAAAAATCCCTGTAAAAAAATACGGATTATCCTCATTTGCTCTTGATATATTTTTACCAGTACTGATG